>WNGB01000975.1_pt1 | contig 46558 bp, 44 predicted proteins | sample 5400681 | NCBI WGS metagenome assembly WNGB01 (sample SAMN13153367, study PRJNA577476) | soil metagenome | isolation source: 115 cm soil or saprolite under grassland replicate 2 | place: USA:California | collected 2016-06-15
CCGCTTCGCGGAAATCCTCGATTCGACAAGGTGGCGCAGTCGATTGGAGGTGTCCATGACGCACGAGCTCTTCCGGCGGATAGAACTTGAAGTACACCTTTCGGTACGGGCGATCACGGTGACAGCTTTGGCGATAAAGATATTTACTGCCGAGCACATAGGAACTGGCAGCGTAGGCATGACGAAGTCCTGCCTGGCGAAAGCACCAATCAGACTTCACAACAAGCTTCACAACCGGTAATTACGTACAAGCGTAGGTTATAGTCGTTAACTATCTGATTTTAAATAGGTTATTTGAATTATTATGATGGCTATTTAAAGGCGTTTAGGAAGCCCCTCAAGCTGGTGCGTCTGCCAATTCCGCCACTTCCGCAAGTGGTCGCCCGCGTGGAGGCGGGCGTCGTTCGCTCTGCTACTTCGGCTGCTGGACGGGCGCCGGAGCGGGCGCTGCCGCACCTTTCACACCGCTGAGCACTGAAGACGGCCCACGATGGCCGTACACGCCGAGGATGATCGCTCCCAACATGAACAGCGCGCCGAGAACCGTCGTCGCGCGCGTCAGCACCGTCGCACCGGCACGCGCGCCGAATGCGGTCTGGCTGCTGCCGCCGCCGCCGAATGCGCTCGCCATGTCGCCCCCCTTGCCCTGCTGCATGAGGACGACGAGCAGCAGGAGCAGGCAGACGACCAGGTAAAGGCCGACGAGCAAGTAGTACAGCATAAGACGAAATTATAACACGCGCAACGGCCGGCGGCCTCACGCCGCAATCGTCGAGACGTCGAAGTTATCAGCCAACCTCGCGCAGGTCCGACTGCTCCTCCATCACGGTCTGTTTCGGCAGCGTCTCTGATGGCGGATGCCCCGCCTGGCGCACCATTTCGATGAGCGCGAGCGTCATCGCGACGACGACGGGACCGAGGACGAGGCCGAGCACGCCGAAGACCTGCAGGCCGCCGAGCACCGCGAAAAAGATGAGCAGCTCGTGCAGCGATGCCCGGCGCCCGACGAGACGCGGGGACAGGATGTTGTCGATCGACCCGATGACGAGCACGCCCCAGATGACGAGAATCCCCGCCTTCACGTACGCGCCGATCAGCGCGAGGTAGATCGCCGCCGGGACCCAGACCAGGAACGCGCCCGCCATGGGGATCATCGACAGGAAGAACATCACCACGCCCCAGAGGAGCGGCGAGGGCAGTCCGAGCGCCCAGAAGATGAAGGTGCCGAGCAGGCCCTGGATCGCCGAGATCGCGAGGACGCCGTAGACGGTCGCGCCAATCACGTCGCGCGTCCGGGTGATGATGTCCTGCCACTGCACGCGCTGCAGTGGCACCATCTCGTACGCCGCATGTGTGATGCGCTCGCCATCGCGGAAAAAATAGAACAGCGTAAAGATCACGAGCAGCGTCTGGACGACCGCACCGACGGCGCCGCCGACGACGACAAGCGTGCTCGCGGCGAGCGCGGCCCCCCACGTCTGCATGCGCTCCGCGATGAACGTGCGCGCGGTCTCACGATCGATGTCGACGTACCGGCCGACGAAATCCAGCGCGCGCGCGGCGCCGGGTGGAACGGTCCACGCGTGGTCCGTGGCCTGGAATGCCGCAGCGCTGCTGCTGAGCTCCCGGACGACCGCGACGGTAACCGCGGTGACGGGAAGAAGAATCAGAAGAACCACGAGCAGTGTCGAGAGTGCCGCCGCGAGCGAAGGTTTCCCGGTGCGCGTCAGGATCCGGCGGTGCATCGGGTAGAACACCACGCACAGCACGGCCGCCCAGAGCAGCACATTGAAGAACGGCTGGAACATCAGCCAGCAGACGTAGAGCGCGATCAGCAGGACGACCAGAAGGGCGACAGAGCCGGCCATGACGCATCTTGACAGGAGGAACGTTTTTCAGTATTTTCTGTTTAGACAGAAATGACTGACAACAAAGGCAGCCTGAGCCCGATCCAGCAGAAATTCATTCTCCAGTGGGGGGAAATGGGCGCCCGCTGGGGCATCAACCGCACCGTCGCGCAGGTGCACGCACTGCTCTTTCTTTCCCCCCGACCCCTCAACGCCGAGGAGATCGCGACGACGCTCGGCGTCGCGCGCTCCAATGTCAGCACCAGCCTGCGCGAGCTCCAGGGCTGGGGCATCGTCCGGATCGTCCACCTGCTCGGCGATCGCCGCGATCACTTCGAGAGCATGAAGGACGTGTGGGAAATGTTCCGGATCATCATCGACGAGCGGAAGAAGCGCGAGGCGGATCCGGTGCTCAACACGCTCCGCGAGGCGGTGGCGGAGGCGAAGAAGCCGGGCGCGGCGGATGCGTACACGCGCGAGCGGCTGGGGGACATGCTGCAGTTCTTCGAGCTGATGTCGGGCTGGGTCGAGCAGACGCGCAAGCTGCCGACCGCGGCGTTGGTGCGCATGGTAAAGGCGGGCGACAAGATCGCCCGGATGTTCGGATGATGGCCGCCAGGTTCGTCGCAGCGGTGTGGCTCGTGCACGGGCTTTACAACAAGCTCCTCGGCGGATCGCCGCGCCACCTGGCGATCGTCCAGGCGGTGCCGGGCTTCGCCGGCAGCCGCGGCGTCCGACTGCTCACGCTCGTCGGCATCTTCGAAGTGTGCATCGCGCTGTGGATGCTCTCAGGACGCCGGCTGCGGACGTGTGCCGCAGTACAAACCGTGGCGCTCCTCGCGATGAACATCACCGAGCTGACCTACGCGCGGCCACTGCTGCTCTGGCCGGCGGGTCTACTTCCACTCAATCTGGTTTTTCTCGGCATCGCGTGGACCGCTGCGGGATGGCGCGGCCCCGCGCGCCTGCAGGCGCGGCTCCGGCGGCATCCGGTCGCGATTCGCGCGCACTTCGACGAGTGCCTGACGTTGACGTATGCGCTGCCCGCCGCAACGCTGCAGCCGCTACTGCCGCCAGGACTGGAACTGGAGACGGTGAACGGTCAGGGATTCATCGCTGTCGCACTAGTACAGACGCGCGCGCTGCGACCCGACGTAGTGTCCGCGGGCTTCGGACAGGACTTCTTCCTCTCCGGATACCGGATCTTCACGCGCTTCAAAACCCGCGAAGGCCGCTCGCTTCGCGGACTGCGGATCCTGCGCAGTGACACGGACCGTTCGCTGATGCAGTTCGGCGGCAATCTCCTGACGCACTACAACTATCACCGGTGCGCGGCGAGTGTGCGCCAGAGCGCGCGGTCGCTCGAATTCGTCGTACGTACGACGGACGGCAGCGCCGATCTCAACGTGCGCGCGCATCTGGACGAGCACACGCTGCCGCCGGGATCGCCGTTCGCCTCGACGCGCCAGGCCCTGCGATTCGCCGGCCCGCTGCCGTTCACCTTCGACTACGAGCGCGAGACGCACGCCATCATCGCCATCCAGGCAGCGCGCGCGAACTGGCATCCGCAGCCGGTGGCCGTCGACGTCGAACGCATCGCGTTCTTCGATCAGCCTCCCTTCCACGGCTGCAAGCCTTGCCTGGCTGCAGCTTTTCACGTCGCCGACATCGACTACCGGTGGGAACGCGGGGTGCGCCATGCGCTCTAAACAGATCGTTCGATTCAATTGGCCCTATTACGTGATCGCCGCACTCGGTGTGATCGCCGGTCCGTTCATCATCGGCATGCTCCCGGTGGGGCGCTGGGCGCGCTATCCGCTGTATGGAGGCGTCGGGCTGATGGCGTTGTGGCTCGTCACGTCGCTCGTCGCGTCGTGGCTCATCTACGACCGGTCGAGGCTGATGGACTGGGACTGGGTCTTACAGGCGCTGGGCTATTCGCCGGCCTCCTGGATCAACCTGCATGCAGGACACGACGCGTCAACGGCCGCACTCCTGAAGATCTTTCCGTCCGCCCAGGGTCGCGTCTTCGACATTTACGACGCAGACGAAATGAAGGAACGGTCGATCGTTCGAGCCCGCCTTCGCTCGCTGCGCGAGCTTCGGCGGGGCAGGCCCGCCACAGTCTCCGCCGAACCGGCGGACTATCGGCATCTGCCGCTCCCAAAGGGCACGATCGACGTCGCGATGCTGCTGCTGTCGGCGCACGAGCTGCGGTCGGAGGAGGCTCGCAGCGCACTGTTCGCCGAGCTGCGCCGCGTGCTCGGGCCGGCCGGTCGCGTCATCGTCGCCGAGCACCTGCGCGATTGGGCGAACTTCCTCGCCTACGGTCCGGGCTTCCTGCACTTCCACTCGCGGCGGACGTGGCTGCGTTGCTTCTCCCGCCACCGGTTCGACGTCCACCGCGAATTCTCGATCACGCCGTTCGTTCGCATCTTCGTGCTGCGGAGGCTGACATGATCATCCAACCCACGACGCTCCTGCTCCACTTGCGCATCGTCGGCCTGGTGATGGCGCTGCTGGTCGCGATCAACGTGTTCGTGCCGGGACGATTCAACTGGCGCGAGGAATTGGGCCGCGTGTCGCTGCTCAACCGGCAGATCTTCCAGGCACACAGCATATGCATCGTCCTGATGCTGGCGCTCTTTGCGGCGCTGTTCTTCACCTGCACGGAGGCGTTGCTCGAGCCGACGCGCCTCAGTCGCGCGGTCCTGATCGGCCTGACGATCTTCTGGGGGCTGCGGATGCTGATGCAATGGTTCTTCTACTCCCCGGCGATCTGGCGCGGCGATCGCTTCAACACGATCGCGCACGGGGTGTTCTCGGTGACCTGGATCTACGTGACCGCGGTCTGCGCGATCGCGCTCTGGGCGAACATCAATTCTGTATCTTGATCACATTACGGTCAGGCGCACGAATCTGCTTGACTCGATGACCGCGCGGGCGCAGTAGTAGAAGAATCCCCGGCGACCTCTACGGCCAATGAGAGGCGCTCAATGACTGCTCCGCGCGGCGCGATTCGCACGACCATCATCCTTGCAATGGCCTTCGGGACGACGCTCCTGTCCGCGCAGGGGCCGGCGCCCGGAGCCGGACGCACGCGCGTTCTCATCCAACTGCGCCTGCCGGGTCCGTACGTCGCCGAAGGCGCGTTGCCGCCGGCTGCCGTCGCGGCGCAACGCCGCGCGATCGACGCATCGGCGGATCGCGTGCTGCGCGGACTGGCGGGTGATGCGCGTGTGGCGCGCCGCTTCGCAACGGTGCCATTCGTCGCGGTCGAGATCAGTGCTGCCGCGCGCGCAGCGCTGGCGTCCTCGCCAGACGTCGTACGGATCTTCGACGACGAGATCCTGAAGCCCGTACTCGCGCAGAGCGTGCCCCTAATCCAGGCGGACCAGGCGTGGGGCGCGGGTTATACCGGTGCCGGCACAACGATCGCCGTCCTCGATACCGGTGTCGATGCGCAGCACCCGTTTCTCGCCGGCAAGATCATCGACGAGGCGTGCTTCTCGAGCACAGTCGCGGGAATCAGCCAGTCCTTCTGTCCAAATGGGGCTGACCAGCAACTCGGCGCAGGGGCCGCGGCTCCGTGCTCGCTCAGCGATTGCATCCACGGTACACACGTCGCCGGTATTGCCGCCGGAAACGGCACTGGCGCAGGTGTCGCGTTCTCGGGCGTGGCGCGCAACGCGCAAGTCATGGCGATCCAGGTCTTCTCGCTGATCACCGATTCGAACAGCTGCGGCGGCTTCGCGCCGTGCGCGGGAGCGTTTTCGTCCGACATCATCGCGGGGCTCGAGCACGCTTACCTGTCTGCGGCATCGTTCAACGTCGTCGCGGCGAATATGAGCCTGGGCGGTACGACCTTCACCGCGCCATGTGACAGTGAGCCTTACAAGCCAGCCATCGACACGCTTCTGTCCGTCGGCGTGGCAAGCGTCATCGCATCCGGCAACAACGGCAGCGGCAGCGCGATCGCTTCGCCCGCCTGCATCTCGACCGCTGTCAGTGTCGGCTCGGTGGACAAGACGAACCAGGTCTCGTACTTCTCGAACGTCGCGTCGTTCCTTTCATTGTTTGCGCCTGGCGAGCCGATTCATTCGTCGGTGCCCGGCGGCGGCTTCGCAGATTTGAGCGGAACGTCGATGGCCGCGCCGCACGTCGCGGGGACGTGGGCGATCCTGCGGCAAGCCGCGCCTGGTGCAAGCGTTGCGTCGATCCTCTCTGCGCTCCGCACGACCGGACTGCCGATCACCGATACGCGCGTCTTCTTCGGCGGCGGCCAGACTGTGCCGCGCATAAACGTATTCCAGGCGCTCGCGTCGTTCGTGTCCATTACCCATCCCGCGCCGGTCCTCACGTCCGTGACACCGACGCGCCTGCGCGCCGGTGGCTCAACGCCCGTGACGGTGTCTGCCACGGGCTCTGGATTCGATGCGTTCTCGGCGCTCTATTGGAACGGTGTCGCGAAACCGACGACGGTTGTGAACACGACGCAGCTCCAGGCGCAGATCAGCGCGGCGGATGTCACCGCTGCCGGTGCATCGGCGCAAATCATGGTCGTGAATCCCTCGCCGGGCGGCGGCGCCTCCGCAGCACTGACGATACCGATCGATCCACCGCCGTCTCTCGTTCCGAGCACGTTGACACCGGCGCCCGGTTCGTCGCTGACCGTGACGTTGACGAATGGACTCGGAGGTGCGGGCGACTGGATCGCATTCGCCGCGACGGGATCGCCGAACGACAGCTATCTCACTTTCACCTACGTGGGCACGGGCGTGACGACGCGCACGTGGACGGTGACGACGCCGTCGGCGACGGGCACGTACGAGTTCCGGCTCTTCTCGAACAATACCTACACGCGGGTGGCAACGAGCGCGACCGTTACGGTCGATACGGCGAACGCCCCGCCCACTTCGCCCGCGACCCTGACCGTCAGCGCGACCAACGTAGCGCCGGGCGCAAGCGTCACGACCACGCTCACGAATGGCCCCGGGGGCGCGTACGATTGGCTCGCCCTGGCCCCGACAGCCGCATCCAACAGCAGCTACATCACGTTCACTTACGTCGGCGCAGGCGTCACGACGAGAAACTGGACGGTCACCATGCCGTCGACGGCAGGAACGTACGAGTTCCGCTTGTTCCTCAATAACGGCTACACGCGCGCGGCGACGAGTCCCACGGTGACGGTATCTGCAGCGGTCAACCCTGTTCCGACAGTGACGTCGCTGAGTCCGGCGCGGATTAGCGCAGGTTCGAGCGCGTTCACGCTCATCGTGAACGGCAGTGGCTTCGCAAATGGTTCGGAGGTGCGCTGGAACGGCGTCGCGCGCACAACGACGTTCGTGAGCAGCACGCAGCTGCGCGCGGCGATCGCTGCGGCGGACGTGTCGTCACCCTCCACGGCGCAGGTCAGCGTATTCTCTCCCGCGCCCGGCGGCGGCACGGCGGCGGCGCTCACGTTTACAGTCGTTCCCCCTCCCGTGTTGACGGTGAGCACGACGACGGCGACTCCGCGCAGCGCAATCACCGTGACGCTCACGGATGGTCCCGGCGGGGCGTACGACTGGCTTGCGTTTGCGGGCACCACCGCGCCCAATACCAGCTACGTCACGTTCGTCTACGTGGGCGCCGGGACGACGACGCGGACGTGGACGGTAACGGCGCCGACGGCGGGCGGCACTTACGAGTTCCGCTTGTTCGTGAACAACGGCTACACGCGCGTCGCCACCAGTCCGCCGGTGACGGTGCGCTGACGATTTCGTACTTCGGTTTCACATTCGTCGCGCCGCTGCGCGCACTCATCCCTAACTGCTTGCACGAGCGCGGGTAGCGGCTGGCGTGCTTCTTGTGTCAGGCGGCGCGGATGGACGCCTCCGGGACGGTCTCCACGCTGAATTCCCTCTCCGCCGCCGCCCCGCTCGCGCGGCAGCGCTCGCGCGTGCTCGTCGTCACGTTCACGACGACGCTGTTCGTGAGCGCGTTCCTGATGTTCCTCGTCGAGCCGATGATCGCGCGCATGGTACTGCCGCTGCTCGGCGGCGCCGCGGCGGTCTGGAATACCTGCCTCGTCTTCTTCCAGGCCGTGCTGCTGTGCGGCTATGCGTATGCGCACGGCGCGACGACGCTCCTCGGCGCGCGGCGGCATCCGTTGGTGCACATGGGCGTGATGCTCGCCCCAGTTCTCTGCCTGCCCATCGCGCTCTGGTCCGTGTCACCCCCTCCGACGACCAATCCCGCCGGCTGGCTGTTGCTGACATTGCTGCTGTCGATCGGGCTGCCTTTCTTCGCGCTCTCGACCAGCGCCGCCGTCCTTCAGCAGTGGTACTCATCGACAGGCGAGGAAGGCTCGCGCGATCCGTACTTCCTCTATTCGGCGAGTAACCTTGGCAGCTTCGCGGCGCTCGTTGCGTATCCGCTGGTCGTGGAGCGGACGCTTCGCCTCGAGGAACAGGCGCGTCTCTGGACGGCCGGCTACGTCGTGCTCGTGCTGCTGACGCTGGCGTGCGCTGCCGCGGTGTGGCGCCGCGCACGTGCCACCGCTCCGATTGTGTCCCGGGCCCCTGAACTGGCGCCGCGCGCGGAATCGATCGCGTGGAGCCGGCGCGCGCGCTGGACGGTGCTCGCGTTCGTGCCCTCCAGCCTGCTGATGGCGGTCACGAGTTACATGTCGACCGATGTTGCGTCGGTGCCGCTGCTGTGGATGGTGCCCCTCGGCGTCTACCTCGCGACGTTCATCGTCGCCTTCAGCCCGGGTCGCGCGGCGGCGCGTGCAGGCGCGGCGCGCTTCATGCCGCTTGCCGTCATCGCGCTGGCGCTCGTGCTCATCGCGCAAATGAACCAGCCGGCCACGGTCGTGATTCCGTTGCACCTGCTGGCGTTTGCCGTGATCGCACTGGCATGCCACGGCGATCTCTTCGTCGATCGTCCCGGGTCGAGCAGGCTCACGGAGTTCTATTTCTGGATCTCGTTCGGGGGAATGCTCGGCGGCCTGTTCAATGCGCTGCTCGCTCCGGTCCTGTTCACCGGGATCGTCGAGTATCCGCTCGTCCTGGTCGTCGCGTGTCTCGCGCGACGGGCGCAGACCGGTGTGAATCCCGCATCATGGCCGCGCGACCTCGCGTGGGGCGCTGCGGTCGGCGCCGTGGCAATCGTGTCGGTCGTCGTCAACGGGCAGTTCGGCTCCTCGTCGCGGTTCCTGATCCTCGGCGCCGCCGTACCGGCACTGCTGGCATTCGGACAACAGCGCCGGCCCCTGCGCTTCACCGCGTGCATCGCCGCGCTCCTGCTCTCAGGCGCGCTCGTGCAGAGTCCGTTCGGGCACGCGGTGTATGCCGAGCGGACGTTCTTTGGCGTCTACCGCGTCCGCGTCGACGACCGCCTGCAGTACCGATTCATGTTCCACGGCCCGACGCTGCACGGGATGCAGAGCATGCGTCCCGAACGGCGCGCGGAATCACTGAGCTATTTCCAGAAGTCCGGACCCATCGGGCAGGTGTTCGACGCCGTGCCGATCGCGTCGGCCGCTTCCGATGTTGGTGTCGTGGGGCTTGGCGTCGGATCGCTGGCAAGTTATGCGGGATCGGCACAGCGCTGGACGTTTTTCGAGATCGATCCGGCGGTCGAACGCATCGCCCGCGATCGGACGTTCTTCACCTACCTGGAGGACTGCGGCGGCCGCTGCACCGTGACGATCGGCGACGCGCGCGTCTCGCTCGCGCGCACGCGTACAGCGCAGTTCGGTGTGATTATTCTGGACGCCTTCAGCTCCGACGCGATCCCGGTGCACCTGCTCACGAAAGAGGCGCTCTCGCTCTACCTCTCACGGCTCGCACCTGGCGGCGTCATCGCGCTGCACATCTCGAATCTGCATCTCTCGCTGAGCCCCGTGCTGGGCCGGCTCGCCGAAGCGCAAGGCCTCGCAGTCCTCTGGCAGCGCGAGCCCGCCACTGCCGGTTCGCTGACGACGGGAAAGTTTCCCTCTGAGTGGATGGTGATGGCGCGCGATCGCTCCGACCTTGGCGCCCTCACGCGCGATCCCCGCTGGAAACCGCCCGTCGTGCCGGCGAGCACACCGTTGTGGACCGACGACTTCTCAAACATCCTCAGCGTGCTCCGCACTGAGCACTGAACACCGAACATCGCGGTCGCTTCGCTCGCCCTGTCGGGCAGAGGAGGAGTGCGCGAACAGCGAGGACTGAGCACCGTCAGGCAAGTCTCCAGAAGTCTCCGGTCAATCCCAGCGACGCAAAAGCTGCCGTGGCCTCCTCGGCGTTCGGCCGCCGCCAGCCGGGATCGCGCCGGTTCTCGTACCAGAGCTTCGCGAGCGACCATGTCCGATCGAGCGTACGCACCTGACATCCCGGAGGAGGGGGTCCATTTGGCGCGCAGATGGTACCAATGGATGAGCTTGCGCTCGGTGTATGTGACGAAAAAGACTTGGATGACACTCCCGGGAGCGTGCCCATGCCTGGCCTCACTTCATGCCCGTTCTGCCAGTCGAACCGCATTCGCCCGCGGTTGCCGGTGCACGACCTCCACGAGTACGAGTGCGAGGCGTGCGGTCGGACCTGGCTCGTGGCACGCCCGAAACGGCAGGCCAAGGTCGTGGCGTTCCCCGGTCCTGCCGCGCGGGCGCGGCGGCGCACGGGATCGCAGCAGAAGGGCTGATTACTGCACGACGTGCAGCTCGTCGAAGCCTTCGTCCTTCAGCGGCGGCACAAGACGTTTGGCGGCGGTGAAGATCGCGACCTTCGGAACCTTCGCGCGCCCTCCCCGTGCCTCGTTCCGCGCAATGGCCTCGCGCACGGACGCTTCCACGTAGTACCCGACCACGCGCGCGCCGAACTCATGAGCGATCGTGATGATCGCGGCGCGATCGGCCGGCGTCACGTTCGTGTTGTCCACGACAACCGATCGTCCGGCGCCAAGCGCGACGCGCAAGGCAGCGTCCTGGCGCGCCTGCTTGTTGCGGGCGTGCGCCGGAAAGTTGTCCTTGCTGATGTGTTCGTAGTGCGGATAGCGCGCGCGGTACAACGTGGACTTCCCCGCGCCTGGCAGACCGACCAGGATGACGCACTCGAGTGGGCCGCTAGGAGGAGTCTCCACCAAAGCGATACCGCCCCAGGCGCGTCAGCAGCGTCGCCTTCAGGTCCGCCTCTGACATCGACGATGTCAGATCGATGTCGGCGTCGGTAACGGCGTCGAGGAGCGCGCGAATCAACTGCGCGCGGCTGATTGCCGCGCCACTCTGCGCGCGGATGTTGGCTGCGAGCCGATCGAGAAACACGATCTGACGGTTGAAGAGCACCACGGTCACCTTGGTCCAGGCTTCGTCGTGGACCGGGGGACGGCCGGGGCGACGCCCCCGCTGCGGCCGGGTGCCCGGCCGCGTGGGGGTGAAGATGTCCTCGTTCGTCTTGCCAGCCTTCCGCTTGCGGGCACGCGCCATGGGCTCTCCCCGAGATCCGTCAGTTGTATTATGGACGTCCTTATTTCCCGTACCGACGGTCGGTTGAGTCGGCCCCGTATTCAACACGAATTAGAGAGGTTAGTTCAAGCTGAACATTACGTCGCACCCAAAATGGCGGGGTTTTTTCCATCCCTAAGTTTGGGCCGATGGCAGGCGATGCAGCACTTCCCCCGCAAGCCTGCGGAACGCGTCCGCCGCCGCCGACTTGGGCGCCTTCTCGAATATCGTCTGGCGCGCCTCCGGCGCGTCCGCGAGCGCGGCCTGCCAGCGGATCTCGGTATGAAACATTCGGTCGCGAAATTCCGACCGAAGGCGCTCGGCGATTTCCCGTCCACCCTTTCGCTGTGCATCTGCCTGCGAGAGCACCAGCCCCAGGACGCGGGCGCGCGCGTGCATCCGCGCGCGCACGCGTTCGATCGCGCCAAGAAGGTTTTCAAGCGCGTCGATCGCCAGAGGATCCGGCGTCACCGGCACGATGATTCCGTCTGCCGCGAGCAGCGCATTGATCGTGAGCAGCGAAAAGCTCGGGGCACAATCCAGGACGATCGCGTCGTAGTCGTCCGCGATCCTGTCCAGGACGCGCCGCAGGACCAGCTCACGTCCGCGCATGCCGCCCAAGGTCACGTCCGCGTTCGCCAGCTCCATCGACCCGGGCAGGATGTCCAGGTTCCGCGTGCCGGTCTGCCGAATCGCCTTCTGGATGGGATATTTTTCGAGGAGGGATGACGCGGACGAAGGGCGCAGGTGCCGTCGCGGAACGCCGAGCCATAGCGATGCGGATGCCTGGCTGTCAAGATCGGCCAGGAGAATGCGCCGCCGCGTGGACGCAAGCGCGGCACTGAGGTTCACGGCGATCGTGGTTTTGCCGACGCCCCCCTTGCTGTTAAGCACGGTGATGGTCACGGGCAATCTTTCGGGCATTCTATCGAGAAACTGGGTGCCGGAAGGCGGTGGATGGGTCTTTTCGGATGGTTCAGGGGAAAGTCAGCGGACGACGGGACGCGCGCGTGGCGCGAGGCCTGGAGCGCGGCAGTTGCCAAGCTCGACGCGGACGCTATCGCGGCATTGGACGCGGCGCTACGGCGCGAGCCGCCACTCGCCGATGACATCGAGATCGAGGAGGAGATGCTCGACGGGCTGCGTCAGCTGCTCGCCGTCGAACGCGATCTCGCCGGCGGCCGCCCCCCGATCGTCGACACGACCCATCGGGTCGTCGGCGCCGATCGCTGTCATTTCAGCGCGCCGGTGTCCGTCCCCGACGATCCGGCGCAGCCAACCGGACGGCTGCTCCTGACCTCGTCGCGCGCCGTGTTCGCCGGCGGCGCACGCGTGCCGGCGGTTCCGTGGCATGGCGTCCGCGACGTGGTGCACAACGGGCGCGATCTGCTCTTCCTATTCAACCGCAGTGGCGATGACGGACAGCGCTTCCGGTGCAACTCGTTCGGCGAAGCGCTGACCGGCGCCGCCATCGCGCGGTACCTCGTTCGGCAGTCGCGGACCCGGCGGCTATAATCCGCTGATGCCCGTGCGTCTCGGCCTCGAACGGCTGCTCGACGGCCCCGATCGCAAGCTGATCGCGGGCCAGCGTGTCGGTCTCGTCTGCAACCCCGCCTCGATCGACAGCCGCATCGTCCACGCCTCCGATCGCCTGCTGTCGGGCGACTGGACGCTCACCGCGCTGTTTGGACCGCAGCACGGGTTCCGGTCGGATCTGCAGGAGAACATGATCGAGTCGCCGCACGCGCGCGACGCAAAGCGGCGCGTGCCGGTGCACTCGCTCTACAGTGAAACGCGCGAGCCTACAGGGGAAATGCTCGCCGACGTCGACGTGCTCGTCGTCGATCTGCAGGATGTCGGCACCCGGATCTACACCTACATTTACACGATGGCGAATTGCCTTCGCGCGGCGCGCAAGCACGGCGTCCGCGTCGTGGTGTGCGATCGTCCGAATCCGATCAACGGTAACGAGATGGAAGGGGCCATGCTCGATCCGGCATACGAATCGTTCGTCGGACAGTTCGCGATCCCGATGCGGCACGGGCTGACGATTGGGGAGGCGGCGCGGCTTTTCAACGATCACTTCGGACTGAACGCGGCGGTGGACGTCGTGCCGATGGACGGCTGGAAGCGCTCGATGTATTTCGACGACACCGGGCTGCCGTGGGTCCTCCCCTCGCCGAATATCCCGACGCTCGAGACGGCGATCGTTTATCCGGGCGCCGTGCTGTTCGAGGGGACGCTACTGTCCGAGGGGCGCGGCACCACGCGGCCGTTCGAGCTGATCGGCGCACCGTGGATCGATGGCGAGCGATTCGCGGACGCGATGAACGCGCGCCGGATCCCGGGAGCGTATTTCAGACCGGCGTTCTTCGAGCCCACGTTCCACAAACACGCAAAGACTCTCTGCGGCGGTTGCCAGATCCACGTCACGGATCGGAACGCATTCCCCGCGATGCGCGTGGCGGTCGAGATGCTCGACGAGTTCAGGCGGGAGGCACGGGCGCAGCCGATCTGGCGCGACCCGCCGTACGAGTACGAGCACGTAAGGCCGCCGATCGACATCCTCTACGGCTCGGACACGCTGCGGAAAGGTATCGACGCCGGGGACCCGCCGGCGTCGATCATGAAGAACTGGGACCGCGATGAAGAGGCATTCCGCCGCCTCCGTGAAAAGTATCTTCTTTATTGAGTTCGCTTGAGCGAGCTGCGCGCGATGCGAATCTGATCCGCGTGCCGATGCGCGTGCGGTGCGTAGATACGCAGCCACGTGTCGAGGCCGAAGCGGCCGACCTCGCTGTGTGTGCCCTCGCGGAGCCAGTCGGCTTCGGTAAGGCATGCCATCAACTCGGCGGTCGCGGCGCGCGCGGTGCGGAACAACTCCAGCGAAGCCTCGTGGGGGCGCTCGTAATGGAGGCGATCGGCGAAGCGGTCCTGATCGTAGCCTTTGATCGCCGGCCGATCCTCGGCGACGAGCAGGCGGAAGCGTACGGCGGCGGTCATCTCGCTGTCTGCGAGATGGTGCACGATCTGCCGGGCGCTCCATTTCCCCGCGCCCGGTTTTGCGTCGAGCTCCTCCGGCGTGATCTTCGCCAGCGCCTCGGCGACCACTCTGTAGCCGTCCTTGTATTGCGCCATCAGCTGTTCGCGTTCGTCTGGTTGCATCTTCTACCCTCTGGTCTTCGCAATTCCCGGGGCGCGCTCCTCCTGCGCGGTTTCGGGAACGAGATGGTACGACATCAGGTGCGCGCGCAACTGCTCCCATGCCTGCTCGGGTGAGTTCACCCATTTCAGGAGGTCGAGATCCGCAGCGCTGATCGCTCCCCACTCGTCCATCGGCTTCAGGTCGAGGATCTCCTCCCAGTACTCGCGCCCGTAGATGAAAACGCCGAGCTGTTTCGACAGCTTCTGCGTCTGCGCCAGCGTCAGGATTTCGAACATTTCATCCAGCGTGCCAAACCCGCCGGGGAAAATCACCAGGGCTTTCGCCAGGTAAGCAAACCAGAACTTCCGCATGAAGAAGTAGTGGAACTCGAAGTGCAGCCCGTCCGTGATGTAGCGGTTGGCCCCCTGCTCGAACGGCAGCCGGATGTTGAAGCCGATGCTTTTACCGCCCGCTTCGTGCGCGCCGCGATTCGCCGCTTCCATGATGCCCGGCCCGCCGCCGGACGTCACGACGAACCGGTGCCGCGGTGATTCGAGCGAGAGGCTCCACGTCGTGAGCTTGTGCGCGAGCTCGCGCGCGTCCTCGTAGAAACGCGACCATTCAACCGCTTTGCGGCTGCGCTTCAGCAAGGTTGCATGTTCGCGCGTGCGGCGAGTGTTGCGCCTCCTCAGTCGATCGAGCGCGCGCGTGGCTTCGATGCGGCTGTGGACGCGCGCAGAGCCGAAGAACACCACCGTGTCCTGGATGTTCTGTTCTTTGAGCCGGCGTAACGGCTCCAGGTATTCGGCAAGAATGCGGATCGGACGCGCGTCGTCACTCTCGAGGAACTCCGCGTCCATGTACGCGAGCGGCTGTTCGTGCATGCTTGAAAAACTGTATCATTTGCCCATGCACACACGTTGGAGTGTCTTCGCGATCGCCGGACTTGTGTTCGCCGGTAGTTTCGCCGTCAGCGCGCGTCAGACCACCACCTCGACTACCAGTGCAACGTCCGCGCAGGCGCAGCCGGAACGTTCCTCGAACCCGAACGGCTGGACGATCCCGCCAGAGGCGGACATGGAAAAAAACCCGCTCGCAGATGACACGAAGGCGCTCGCGGAGGGCAAGGAGCTGTTCGGCAAGAAGTGCGAGCGCTGCCACGGTCCTGGCGGAAAAGGGGACGGCAAGGATGCGGATCCGGACGCGATGCAGGACATGGATCTCACTGTCGCGCGGCGCGCCTCGCGCAATCCCGATGGCATCGTGTTCTACAAGGTCTGGAACGGCCGCAAGAAGCCGAAGATGCCGGCGTTCAGGGACGAGCTGACCAAGGACGAAGTCTGGAAGATCGTCGCCTACGTGCAGACGCTCCGCGCGTCGCAGTAACTCAGAGAATCTTCGGCAGCCACTCGCCGATCAGATATCCGACGGCCGCGACACCGAAGCCCACCACGAACATGTCGCGGCCGCTCACCCAGATTCCCCGTCCGGTAAACAGGCTGCGCGCGGCGCCGATGCCGAAGTGCGTGAGCATGCTGATCGCCAGCGACACCCACACCGCGGGCGTGTGGTCCATCACCAGGAACGGAAGGATCGGGATGAAGGCCCCGATCAACGTCGCGGTGCCGGTCACCAGGCCGTCCTTCAGTGGTTCGAGTTCCGCCGGATGGATGTTCAATTCTTCGCGGACCTGGGTCTCGAGCGCCCGGACGGGATCCAGCATGACGGTGCGCGCCATCTCGCGCGCGCTCTCCTTCGGAAGCCCCTTCGCCTCGTAAATCAGCGCGAGCTCTTCCTCCTCGAGATCCGGCATGAGGCGCATTTCCTGCCGTTCCATCTCTATCTGGTGCGCCTGCACCTCCGCCTCGCTCTTGGCCGCCAGGTAGCCGCTCGATCCCATCGACAGCGCATCCGCGATCGCTCCCGCGATGCCGGTGACGATCACGACGTGCGCGCCAAGGCTGGCGCCGATGACGCCCGCAACGAGGCCGAAGTTCGCGGTGAGGCCGTCATTGAAGCCATAGACGACGCTGCGCAGCATGCCGCCGGCGCCGCCGACATGCCACGGCTCTCCCTCACGTCCCATGACCTCTGACAGTTCGCGCGCGTGCACCGCGGAATCCGCCGCGATGTCGACCGCCGCCTTGTGGATGGTCTGCTGCTGCGGAGAGTGCCGTGCGAGGCCGAGATACGCCTGCACTTCGCGCCCTTCTTCCGCGAGGATGAGCGGCAGCACCGACGAAGGACCGAACGTTCGGGCGACCCAGGCCAGCATCCGCGTGCGGCGCGCCACGGCGTACGGCGGCAGCGCTCGCCCGACTTCGCGATACAGCTCTTCCCAGCGCGCGGTGTGACGGTCTTCGACGACCGCGAGACGCTGAAACAGATCGCGCCGATCGGCATTGGTGTCAACGCGCGCGAGCTCGCGATAGAGCCACGCGGCGTCCTTCTCGTCGGCGTAATGCTCGTCCCAGTGGTCGTCCATAACCAATCCAGTGTACTGGAGTAGCATGGCCGGGCGCATGCCGACCCCGGAAGCGGAATCCCCGGAGTTCGAATATTCCCTGCTCATCAACGCGGCGCCGACACGAGTGTTGATGGCGTTCTTCGATCCCCACGCACTCGCGACGTGGTGGCAGGTCGCGCGGTCGGTGACCACGCCGCGCCCGATGGGCGTCTACGCGGTCGAGTGGGCGCCGACACCGGATGCCGATGAACTGCTCGGACGCCTCGGCGGCGTCTTCTGCGGACGGGTGATGGAATTCCTGCCAGGACGGGAATTGTTTATCGCCGATGCGTGGTGGCTGCCACCCGACGGCGATCCCATCGGACCGATGGCGCTCGAAGTCAGCTGCCGCATGTCCGGGCCGGCGTGCCGGCTGCACGTCAAGCAGACAGGGTTCGAGGAAACCGCTCGCTGGCGGCGCTACTACGCCGTCGTCGCGGGCGGCTGGAAATCATCGCTCGCATCGCTGAAGGAGTACCTGGAGCACGCCGAGTGAGCACGGACGGCCGTTTCATCAAGGCCCTCGGCCTTCGCGACGTCGTCCTGATGAACATCGTCGCGGTCGTTGGGATGCGCTGGATCGCGCGCGGCGCGCGGACCGGGCCTGCGTCAGTGCCGCTGTGGATCCTCGCCTGGATTGCGTTCTTCGTCCCGCTCGCCCTCGCGGTCGCCGCCCTCGCGCGAACGTATCCGGAACAGGGGGGCGTGTATGCCTGGGTACGCCGCGCCTACGGTCCCGGTCACGGGTTCATCTGCGGCTGGTGCCTGTGGGTGAACAACCTGTTCTACTTTCCGTCGGTCCTCCTGTTTGGTGCGGCGAACTTCGCGGCGATCGGTGGCGCGCGATGGGAGCAGCTCGGTGCCACGCGATGGTATTCAGTGGCCTTCGTACTCGCGGGCATCTGGCTCGCGGCGGGCATCAATATCATCGGCCTGCGATGGGGTAAGTGGCTGCAGAACGCGGGCAGCCTCGGTGTGTGGATCCCCGCGGGTCTCCTGATTGGATGCGGCGTGCTGGCGCTGACTCGATTTGGCTCGGCGACGCCGTTCACCGCGGCATCCATGGTGCCGCATGGGGCGTTCCTCGACACCATCAGCCTGTGGTCGGCGATGTGCTTCGCGTTCTCGGGCTTCGAGATCACGTCGCTCATCGGCCAGGAAATCAAGGATGCCGAGCGCACGATCCCACGCGGCATCTTCATCGCGGGCGCGGTGACCACGCTCGTCTACATCGCCGGCTCCGCATCGGTGCTGTTCGCGGTTCCCGTTTCGTCGCTGAAGGAATTGAGTGGCATCACCGACGCCGTGCAGCTCGTGGCGGGGCGCGTCGGATTGACCGGCCTGGCGGCGCTGACCGGCGGACTTCTGACGCTGAACGCGCTCGCGGGGACGGCGTCGTGGACTGCGGGCGCCGCGCGCGTCCCGTTCGCCGCCGGCGTCGATTCTGCGATGCCGCGCGTCTTCGCGCGGCTGCATCCGCGCTACCGTACTCCGCACATCGCGCTGATCATCCAGTCGATCGCGGCCAGCGCCATTTTCCTCGCGAGCGTGTTCTTCACAGTTGCGGGACGGTCGACGTCGATCCAGGAGGCGTACGACATCCTCGTGAACCTCACGATCCTGATCTACTTCGTCCCGTACCTGTATTTATTTGCCGCGCTCGTCCGACTGCTTCCGGATGCGCCGCGATGGGCGGCGGTCCTGGGGTTTGCGGCGACGGCGATCTCACTGGCGCTGACGTTCGTGCCACCACCGGGATCGAACCCTCTTACGTACGAGGTCAATCTCGTCGTCCAGGCCGCGGTGATGCTCGGCCTGGGCGTCGGCCTTTATTCATACAGCCGGCGCCGCGGTCAGTCGGCGAGCCGCTGAACGTTCAGGAAGTTCGCGTCGGGCCGGCTCAAATCCGGATTGATGTTGATGAAGACGACGACCGCGCGGGGCGACAGCTTGGCCGCCAGGTGAATCGCCGGCTCGACTGCGCGCAGATCTTTCAGATCGGAGACGATTGGTTTCACGCCCCAGTACAGTTTCAGCCGCCGCGCGATCGTGTCGGACGGCGTGATCGCGAGGATGCTCGCGCGCGGACGCAAGGACGAGAGCAGCTGGGCGGTCTTGCCGAAGCGCGTCACCGCGACGATCGCTTCTGCCTGCCCTGTCGACGCGAGCGTGACCGCCGCCTCGCACATCGCGCGGCCGTGGACCGTCCGGAAGGTGTCGAAGCCATCCGGGTGTTTCGACGCGTCGTGCCCCTCGAGCAACACGTCGGCGGCGAGCAGCGCGGCGGGCGTTGCGACCATCTCCGCATCGCAGATGACGGCCGCGAGCGTCTCGACGGCGCGGACCGGATAGTTTCCCGCGGCGGTTTCTCCCGCGAGCATGATCGCATCGGCCCCCTGGTCCACCGCGGTTGCGGCATCGCTCACTTCGGCGCGCGTCGGCCGCGGCTGCGTGCGCATTGACTCGAGCACCTGCGTTGCGACGATGACCGGGCGGCCCAGTGAGCGGGCGCGCGCAATGATCGATTTCTGCACGCGCGGGATCTGCTCCAGCGGGCATTCGAGGCCGAGATCGCCGCGCGCCACCATCACGCCGTCGGAAGCTGCCAGAATCGCGTCCAGATGATCGAGCGCCTGCGGACGCTCGATCTTGGCGATGAGCGGTACGTCTTTCTTCGCGGTCCTCGCGATCCGGCGGGCGGACTGCACGTCCTCGGGAGTCTGGACAAAACTGAGTCCGACGAGATCGACGCCCAGCTCCAGTCCGAATTTGAGGTCCGTTTCATCCTTGGACGTCACGGCGGACGCAGGGAGTTTCACACCCGGTGCGTTGATCCCCTTGTGCTCGCCAAGCTTGCCGCTGTTCACGACATTCGTGATGAGTTCCCCGTCGGCCTTGCCCGTCACTCGGAGCTCGATCTTCCCGTCGTCCAGCAGCAGTCGATCTCCGGACTTCGCCGACGCGATCAATTCCGCGTACGGTGTGAAGACGCGACCGGCAGATCCTTCCCTGTCGCCCACCCCCAGCCGCAATTCGTCGCCCGCCCGGAGATCGAGCGGAACGTGGCCGGCGAGGCTGCCGGTCCGAATCTTCGGCCCGCTCAGATCCTGCAGGATGGCGATGTGGCGCCCTGCGCGGGAAGCTGCGGCACGGACCGCGCGAAACGTCTCGGCATGAGATTCCTGCGTTCCATGAGAGAAGTTCAAGCGAAACACGTCGACACCGGCCGCGATCATGGAATCGAGCGTGGCGGGCGCGCTGCTCGCGGGGCCCAGAGTCGCAATGATCTTCGTGTGTCTCATGACCAGGGATCGACCAGGGCCTTCGGGATCCGAAGGGCCTCAGCGTCGGCAAGCGCCTCGTTCAACTGGTTCAGGCCGTAGCGGCGGGCGCCAATCGCGCGGAACGGAATCGCCGGATTTGCCTCGAGGATCGACAGCGCGCGCAGAAAGTGACGCGCCTCGCTTCCCCAGCAGCCGCGGATCTCGAGATGCTTCCGGTTGATCTGATGATGCGCGTTGATGGTCGTCGGACCGGCGTCCGTGTAGTGGCCCGCGATCACGTAGCGGCCGCCGACACGGGCGAGATCGAGTCCTTCGGGAACTGCGGCAGCCGCACCCGCGGCTTCCAGCACGATGTCCGCACCTTCTCCATGCGTCCCGTCCAGTAGGGCATGGCGCCGCTGCTCGATGGTCGTTCGCGTGAGATCGAGCGTGACGTGCGCGCCCATGTCGCGCGCGAGAGAAAGACGGCTTTCAGGCGCGCCGATCGCGAAGATGCGGGAGGCGCCGGCGAGCCGCGCGAGCGCGATGGCGCTGAGGCCCACGGCCCCGGTGCCCTGGACTACGACGGTGTCGCCGAGCCGCACTTCTGCCCGTTCGATCATGTGCACAGCGGTCAACAGTCCGCAGCCACCGCCGATGTAATCGTCAAACGCGATCGTGTCTGGCAGCTTCGCGAGCGCGACACCCGGCTCCAAGTAGATGGCTTGTGACCATCCACCGAACAGGCCTTCGTCCGCGGAATCGGTAATGCCGTAGACACGTCGCGACGAGCAGCGTGTAGGGGTGCGGTGAACGGTACACGCGCGGCAGCGTCCGCACGTGCGGTGTACGTCGAAGAAGACGACGCGATCCCCCTCTTCGATGCTCGAGCCATCGATACCCGTGAGGGATCCGCGCAGTGAGTCAATGGTTCCGGCAGAGACATGACCGGGAATGATCGGGTACGGAACGCCGGAGAGCCGTCCATGCCACAGGTGCACATCGGTGCCGCACACCTCTGAGCACGCCGTTCGCAACAACGCCGAACCAGGCGCGAGATCCGGACGAGGGTACTCGCGCAGCTCGATCGGTTGACGCGGCGCGCTCATCACGGCCGCAAGAATCGTGGCCTGACCCGAGCTGTGTCGAACGATCACGCGGTTTACGTTATCCTTGAAAGGATGCTGATACAAACCGCTTCCGCGCTGTGGCTCGTCGCATCACTTGCGGCGCCGAGGGCGGCGCCGGAAGCGCAGGCATACCGCGCGAAAAAAGCAAGAAGGCATTTCGTGAGCGTCAGCTACGAGACGCAGTTCGTGCAGCCGTACGCCTTTGATAAGCATCCGCTGACAGAGCTGCTCGGCCAGCCTGTGGACGAAGTCCACCTCGAAACGTTTCAGTACCGCACGCGGGATCAGAACACGCTCGTCAACGTGCTGGAATACGGCAAGCGAGCGGCCGCCGTCGGCGCGACGATTTATCCGTTTGGCGCGAGCGAAGGGGCGACGCTGGCGATCCGTGGGAGCATCGAGAGCGTACCGACGATCAGGGTCGCCTTCCAGGGCCCCGCGCCATCTCCCTTGTACTCGTTGACGAAAGGCCGGGCGATGGATCTGGGCGCCGGAATCGACATGAGCGACCGGGCGCCGGGATTTGGATTGGGTGCGCACGCGTTTGTTCTGGGCGGGATCGGCCGTCTGCAGACCGACGAGCTCGACGGACGCCGCTATTTCATCGAAGGCGGTGGCGGCGTCACCTCCGGCCCGTTCGGTGTCGACCTGTCGTTCAAATACTCGATCAACCGCTTCACGACGCCCGTAGCTCACGAGGTCCACATGATTCCGATAAGCGTGCGAGGGACGCTGACGTTCTGATGCGGAACAACGTCGCTGCCTGGCTCGCCCGTTCCGTCGCCGACGCGGAGGCCCGTGGCCTTCCTGAACTGAAGCCGCTCCTCGAGACGCTCTCTCGCTCGCTGCAGGCGCTGCGCGATGCGGACCAGGAGTTCGGGCACCCTGCAATTCCCGAGGACGATGAACCAGCGGCTGGGTAGCCTCCTCGATGCCGCGCGACTGCTGCAGCGGCGGGAACTCTCGCCCGTGGAGCTCACGCGCGCCTGCCTCGAACGCATCGCGTCTGGTAACGATGCGTCGCGCGCATTCATTACCGTGATGAGCGAACAGGCGCTCGCCGACGCGCAACGCGCGGAAAAGGAGATCGGGAAGGGACGCTACCGCGGTCCGCTACATGGAATACCGGTTTCAGTGAAGGATCTCATGGACGTCGCAGGCACGCCGACGACGTCGGGATCCAGCGTCCCCGCGCGAAAACCGGCTCACGACGCTCCTGTGGTGGCGAATCTGAAACGCGCGGGCGCAATCATCGTCGGCAAGACAAACCTGCACGAATTCGCGTTCGGCACCACAACGGACGAAACCGCCTTCGGAGCCGTCCGCAATCCGCATGACCGATCGCGATCGGCAGGCGGATCGAGCGCCGGCGCGGCGGTCGCGCTCGTCGAGGGTATGTGCTACGGATCCGTCGGCACAGACACGGGCGGTTCGATTCGGATCCCCGCCGCAGCCTGCGGAGTGACAGGATTGAAGCCGACCTACGGCGAAATCAGCGCGGAAGACGTCGTCCCCCTGAGCACCACCTGCGATCACGTCGGACCGCTGGCGCTCACCGTCGCCGACGCAGCGATGCTGTACTACGCGATGACTGACGGAGACGCGAGCGCCGACCGCGTGCCGGAGACAGCCGAGGGACCGCTATGGCTTGGCGTGCCGGTCCCATATTTCCTCGACAAGCTCGACGAAGGCACGCGCACCGCCTTTGCGCGCAGTCGAGCGCTGCTCGCGGACTCCGGCCATTCGATCGCCGATCTCTCGATTGCTCACGCGGAGCGCACGGCCGACGTTTACCTCCACATCGTGCTGCCCGAGTCGGCGTGGTACCACACGCCGCTGCTGGAAAAATACGCCGACAAGTATTCGCCGGGCGTGAGACTTCGGCTGGAGATGGGAAGGTACGTACTCGCGGAGGATTATGTGCGCGCGATGCACGCGCGTACGGTACTGCGGCGTGCCGTCGACAAGGCTCTCGAAGGACTCGACGCGTTGCTGTTGCCGGCGCTCGCGATCGGTGCGCCGCCGCTCGGGGCCGCATCGGTTGCCATCGACGGGACGAGCGAACCGGTGCGCGCGATGATGCTCCGGCTCACGCAGCTGTTCAACATCACCGGACACCCGGCGATCGCGGTGCCCTGCGGCACGGGAGCGGACGGTCTGCCGCGCGCCATTCAGCTCGTCGGTCATCGCGGCGGCACGGAACGCCTCCTTGCCGTCGCGGCGGCGGTCGAGCGTCAGATTATCGGCGGCGCAGGATCCGTCGGCGGTGGCGCCGGATGAACGTCCGGGCTCGTCTCGTCGGGCGGCTTCCCTGGTGCCGGATGACTGACGACGTCACCCGGCTTATGCACGACGTCCGGCGCCTGCGGCGTGTCCGGTTTCGGCGGTTGTTCGATCATGATCTAGACGACGTGCAAAAATGATGACTATCAAACACATCACTGTTCAGCAGGCTCATCAGCAGCAGGCCTCGGGCGCGAAATACCTCGACGTGCGATCGATCCCCGAGTTCGAGGCGGGACATCCCGAAGGGGCCTACAACGTCCCGTTGTTGCATCTTGATCCTGCGACCCAACAGATGCGGCCGAACCCGGAATTCGTCTCCGTCGTTCGCGCAACGTTTTCGCCAAAAACGCCGATCGTCGTCGGCTGCAAGATGGGCGGACGATCGGCGCAGGCCTGTGAAATTTTGTCCACCGCCGGTTACCGGGACGTCACGAACGTGCTCGGCGGGTTCGGTGGCGCACCGCAGTACGGACAGGTGGGCTGGGCGGAGGCCGGCTTGCCGGTCGAGACAGCCGCCGCCCCCGAACGCGAGTACGAGGCGCTTCACAAGAAAGCCTCCGGGAGCCGCTGATCGGTGATCGCCCGCGCGTTTCACAGGTGGGAGCGCCGCCTCGCCTCCGCTGCAACCGATCGACTGCCTCGTCCCTTCGAATGGGGGACCGAGTGGCTCGCCGATCAGTTGCTGCCCGCCTTCCATCCCGGCGCGGCGCTGCAGAAATGGGGCGAAGCCACGGTCGGCCGCAGCGATCAGTTCTACGCCGTCGATCCCGCATCCGACTATCAGCTCACAGGTGACATCCTCACCTTCACGAGCGCCATCGAGACGCCGCACCCGCAGAACAACCTGGTGCGCGCGAGGTACTTTCCCGACGCGTCTCCACGCGGGAGGAAGCGCGCCGTCCTCGTGCTGCCACAGTGGAACGCGGACGCGGAAGGGCACCTCGGCCTGTGCCGTCTGCTGAATCGATTTGGACTCTCGGCGCTTCGGCTGAGCATGCCGTATCACAACGAACGGATGCCTCCCGAACTCACGCGCGCCGACTACATCGTCAGTGCGAACGTCGGACGCACCGCGCAGGTATGCCGGCAGGCCGTGCTCGACGCGCGCCGCGCCATCGCATGGCTGGACTCGGAGGGCTACACGTCGATCGGCATCCTGGGGACGAGTCTCGGTTCGTGCCTGTCAATGCTGACGACCGCGCACGAACCGTTGATCAAGGCGGCCGCGCTCAACCACATCTCGCCGTATTTCGCGGATGTCGTGTGGGAGGGCCTGTCGACGATGCACGTGAGGGAGACACTCGATGGAAACGTCACGCTGGAGGAACTCCGCCGCATGTGGCTGCCGATCAGTCCATTGCCGTTTCTCGAACGCGTGCGCGGCCGGAACATCCTGCTCGTCTACGCGCTTTACGACCTCACGTTCCCTGTGCATCTCTCGCGTGAACTCGTGAGCGCCTTCCGCGCGGAAAACATCGCCCACGAGCTGACGGTACTGCCGTGCGGCCATTACAGCACGGGCGTATCACCGTTCAAATGGATGGATGGGCTGACGCTCTGCCGGTTCCTGAACCGCAAGCTCTAGAGGTATTTGATCAGCCCCTGGAGCGCGCCGTAAAGCACGTCCGCGAGGGCTTTCACGATGGGGGAAACGTCCCCCTGCGTCGCCGCCTGGACACCGGTCGCCACTTTTACCGGATCCGACACAACGAGCCACAACGACGCGGCGGCGAGCACAGCCACGAACACGCCAACCACGCCGACGAGACTCAGACTGAAGCGGGCGGACGTCATATGCGAACGCGCCCAGTGTACAACCGGGTGCGATCATCTGCCACTTTGACGGTAGAGCGAGCGGGCGTGTTCCTCGGTTAACCTCGTCCCTGAATCTGCGTAGTCTCAATCGACACGCAGCACGATCTTGCCGAACTGCCCCTTGTCCTCTAGGCGCCGTTGCGCGTCGGCGGCTTCGGCGAGCGGGAAGACGGTATCGATGACGGGTTTCACCCGGCCGTCGAACAGCAGCGGTGCGGCGTCGCGCAGCTCGGAGAAGCGGCCCATGTAAGAGCCGAGAAGCGACAATTGCCGCGCGAACAGGTGACGGAGATCGAGATGGGCGACGTGACCCGTCGTTGCGCCGCAGGTCACGAGACGTCCGCCGGTCGCGAGCGCGCGCACGCTGCGATCCCACGTCGCTTCACCAACGTGTTCGACGACGATGTCGGCGCCGCGGCCGTCGGTGAGTCGTCTCACGTCCCTCGCGAAATCGCCCGCGTAGTGATCAAACACCTGTTCGGCGCCCAGCGCGCGCGTACGATCGATTTTCTCAGCGGCGGCGGTGGCAAAGACCCGCGCGCCGAAATGGCGCGCGAGCTGAATCGCGGCCTGCCCGACACCGCTCCCGCCTGCGAGCACGAGCACCTCGTCTCTTGCGCGCAGTCCCGCGCGCGTGATCAGCATGTGCCACGCCGTGAGGAACGTGAGCGGGAATGCCGCAGCCGTGATGAAATCGATGTGCGGCGGGAGCGGGATGAGGTTTTCGGCAGGAACCGACACGAGTTCCGCGTAGCCGCCGTCCGATTGCAGGCCCAGCACGTCGTAGTCCACGCACTCGTTGTCTCGCCCATCGTGGCACGCAGGACAATGGCCGCAGCGGAGGCCCGGCTGCAGCATGACGCGCGTGCCCGCCGGCAATTCGCTCGTGCCCGGATCGAGCACTTCGCCGGCGATGTCGCTGCCGGAAATGTGCGGCAGTGGCAGCTTCACGCGATCGAGTCCGCGCCGCTCCCAGAGATCCAGGTGGTTGAGCGCGCAGGCGCGGACGCGCACCAGCGCGCGTCCCGCGGTCACGATGGGATCCGGCGCCTCCTCGTAGCGCAGAACGCTCACGTCACCGTGCCCGTGAAACCGGACCGCTTTCATCGGACTACGTCCCGCTGACGTCCGCGATGTCGCCGAGATCGAGCGCTCTGAGTGATGGCAACAGCTTGTCGCGATCGCCGACCACGACCGTGAGCAGCCGTGACGGATCCAGGTGCTTCGCGGCAATGGCGGTCACGGCGTCTTCATCGAGCGCGAGGACCTTCGGGACGAACGTCGTGAAGTAGTCGTCGGGGAGCTCATATAGCGCGAGCTGCGCGGCTCCGCGCGCGACCTGGTCCGCGGTCTCGAAGTTGCGCGGATACCCTCGCGTGAGCGAGGCGCGGCCCAGCTCCAGCTCCTGTTTCGTGATCGGCCGGTCGCCGCGAATGGCGCTGATCTCGCCGATCGCCTCCCGAAGCGCATCCGCGGTCGCGTCGTGCTGCACGCTCGCGTGCAGCACGAAAGGTCCTGGCGCACGGCGGAATTCGAACGTCGTGCGTGCACCGTAGGTAAGCCCCTTGTCCTCGCGCAGATTCATGTTGATGCGGCTGACGAACTGGCCGCCGAGAACCATGTTCGCGACGAGCGCGCCGTGATAATCCGGTGATTTTCGCGGCAGCGCGACGTGGCCGATGCGCAGCTCCGACTGGGCCGCGCTCGAGCGGTGCACCAGCGCGAGCCGCGTGGCGGGCGCCTGCGCGGCGGGGAACGTGTCGGGACCTGGAATCGGCTCGGATGTCTCTGCTTTCCATCCGTCGAACGCGCGGCTGACGGCTGCGGCAAGGGCATCATGGGACGCGTCTCCGACCGCGATGATCGTCGTCTTCGCTGGCACGAACGCGCGCCGATGGAACGTCGTGATGTCGCGAATCATCATCGCGCGCAGCGAGCCCTCCGATCCGATCGGAAGGTGGCCGTACGGGTGATTGCGATACAGGAGCTGCGTGAACGCCCGATCCGCGAGCGCCGGCGGCATGTCCTTCAACTGCAGGAGCCGGTTCAGGCGCAGGTCGCGCACGCGATCGAATTCCCGCTGCTCGAATCGCGGGCGGATCAACATGTCGCGCACGAGGTCGAGTCCGCGATCGAGATAGCGCTCCAGCGTCGTCAGCCCGAGAACCGTCGCATCGTGGCCGACGTCGAGATCGAGCTGCGCGCCGATCCGTCCGAGCGCCTCGTGGACGTCGAGCGCCCCCTTGTCGCCGCATCCCTCGTCGAGCATGTCTCCGGTGATGGCGGCAAGTCCGGGCCGGTCGATCGGATCTGATGCCGCGCCGGCGGGGACGAGAGCGAGCACCGCGACGAGCGGCACCTGCCGGTGTTCGACGGTCCATACGCGCAAGCCGTTGGCCAGCGTCGTGCGGCGGATCTGGGGAAACGCGAACGATCGCTCGGCGCCGAGCGCCGGCAGTCGGCTGCGATCGACTGGCATCAGGAAACCGCCACCGGCCGCGATCCCGCGAGCGCGAGTGCGACGCGACCACGCGGCACCACACTGACCACGACGCGCTGCGCCGGCTTCAGATGCGCGAGCGCCGCCTGCCGCAGGCGATCGGGCGTCGCGGATCGATACCGCTCCAGATCCTTGGTGAAGTACCCTGGATCGCCCAGGAAAGTGTTGTAGGCGTTCAGCTGATCGGATTTTCCGCCAAACCCGCCGACCGTCTGCAGCCGGAACAGGAAATGCGCCTCCGCCTGCGCGAGGCATCGATCGAGCTCCGCGGCGGTGGCTCCCCGATCGAGGAAGCTGTGGACCTCCTTCGCAATCGCGCGTTCGACTTCCGCCAGCGTGCGTCCGGGCGCTGCGGTCGCCACGATCTGGAAAAAGCTGCCAAGCTCGCGCGAGTTTTGCGAGGCCGCCACTTCCGTCGCGATGCGCTGCTCGTAGACCAGCGCGCGATACAGGCGTGACGTCTTGCCGCTCGTCAGCACTTCGGCCACGAGATCGAGTTCCGCATCGCCGTCCGAGAAGAGCGCCGGGGAATGCCACGCCATGTACAGCCGCGGCAGTTCGACACGATCTTCGAGCACGAGCTTGAGATCTTCTTTCGGCGCCGCCGGCACAGTGACGTCGACGCGCGCCGGCTTCTCTCCTGCCGCGATCTCGCCGAAGTACTCGTCCGCCAGCAGGATCCCCATGTCGGGATCGATGTCCCCTGCCAGCGCCAGCGACGCGTTCGCCGGATGGTAATACCGCTGGAAGAACGCCCGCACGTCGTCTATGTGCGCCGCGCGGATGTCGTCAGCGCCGCCGATCGTGAGCCAATTATACGGATGATCGGGCGGATACAGCGCCGACACGATCGCCATTCCGGCGAGTCCGTACGGACGGTTCTCGTAATTCTGCCGGCGCTCGTTGAGCACGACTTCGCGCTGGTTGGAAAACTTCGCATCGGTCAGCGCCGGCAGCAGGAATCCCATCCGGTCGGATTCCATCCACAACGCGAGGTCGAGCGCGTTGGTGGGCACGACCTCCCAGTAATTCGTCCTGTCCGCGTTGGTGGAACCGTTGAGGGCCGCGCCTGCTTCCTGCAGCGGATGGAAATACCCGCGGTCGTAATGCTCCGAGCCCTCGAACATCAAGTGCTCGAACAGGTGCGCGAAGCCGGTGCGGCCCGGCACCTCGTTCTTGGATCCGACGTGGTACCAGACGTTGACCGCGACGATCGGCAGCGAGTGGTCCTCGTGCACGAGGACGTCGAGCCCGTTCGCCAGCGTGTGCTTACTGAACGAGATGTTCATAAGCCATGAGTCATGAGCCGTGAGCCATTAGTAGGCAACGATGGCGCGCTCGCGGCGGAGGTCCGCTCCGCCCCACAGCTTGCCGGTCGCCGGATCGATACCCGCAGCGACGACGCCCGTCGAGATCCCGTTTGCCGGCCGCATGCGCAGCACGTGGCCGCGCGCCTTGAGTTCGTCGATCACCGCGGCGGGGAATGTCGCTTCGATCTCGAGCACACCTAACTGCGCGCGATGATTATCGAACGAGCTCACCGGGTGCAGCGAGTTCACGCGCGGCGCTTCGATCGCCTCCTGAACGTCCATGCCGAAGTCGATGATGTTGAGAAGAACCAGGAGAATCTGTTGATCCTGGCTGTCTCCGCCGGGCGTGCCGATGGCCAGGAACGGCTTGCCGTCCTTCAGAATCACCGATGGCGTCAGTGTCGTGCGCGGGCGTTTTCCCCCTGCGAGCACGTTCGGGCTGGCGGGATCGAGATGGAACGCCTGCATGCGGTTCGACATCGGCACGCCGGTGCGGCCGGCCACGAAAGCGCCTCCGAGAATCCATCCCGAGCTCGGTGTCGCGGAGAACAGGTTTCCCTGCGCGTCCGCTATCTGGATGGAGGTCGTATCCCCCGGTTCCCGAACGCTGTCAGAGTGGCTTCCGCCTTTAGGCGGAAGATCCGCTTTAGGCGGAAGATCCGTTTTAAGCGGAAGCTCCAGCAGCGCAGTGCCGCGCGACGGATCGCCGGGCCGCTGTTCGAGACTGGCGTGCTTCGGATCGATCAAACCGCGCCGCGCGGCGGCGTACGGTTCGGAGAGCAGGACCTCCCCAGGCACGCGAACGAAGTCCGGATCGCCGTAGTAGCGGTCGCGATCGGCATATCCGAGTTTGATGGCTTCAACGGTGGTGTGCAGCGCGTCCGCAGATCCCTGGCCCATCGCGCGCAAATCGAATCCTTCGAGGATGCGCAGCGTCTGCAGCAGCGATGGTCCCTGATTCCAGAAACCCGCTTTGTAAACGGTGTAGCCACGGTAGGGAGCGGACGCGGGCTCTTCAACCTTGCCGTGATAGCCGGCGAGATCTTCCTCGGTCATCACTCCACCGGCCTCGCGAACGGCGGCTGTCATCTCGCGCGCGATCGGTCCCTTGTAGAACGCATCGCGTCCCGCCGCGATCGCCTGCTCGCGCGGCGCGCCGCGGCCGAGCGCCTCCTTTTCGGCGGCCGCAAGAGCGCGCAGTGTGGCGGCGAGGTTGGGCTGGCGGAACATCTCGCCGACGGGCGTGATCTTTCCCTCCGGATAGTACGTCCGCATGGTCCAGGCGTAAGGCTCGCACGCGGCGCGCTCGGTTTCGAAGTAGTGATGGAGAAACTCGTACATCGGAAAGCCGTCGGCGAGCTCGATCGCCGGCTGCACCACCTCTCCAAGAGACTTCGTCCCGTACTTCGCCAGCGCAATCGCGGCCGAATCGACGGCGGCGGGAAGCGTCGCGCCGAGCGGACCATTCCCCGGCACGACGTCCTTTCCGGCAAACAGTTGCGGGTTTGCCGCTTTCGGCGCGGGGCCCTGGCCGTTGATGACGACCACCTTTCCCTCGCGCGCCGAATAAATGATGATCGGGGCTTCCCCGCCAAGCCCGAAGTGCGAGATCTCCGTCACGGCGGCCGCGAAGATGGCGGCGACGCCCGCATCAACGGCATTGCCCCCCGCCGTCATGAGGCGAGCGCCCGCGTCAACCGTGAACGTCCGGCCTGCCGCAACGACGCCGTGCGATGCGCGGACCTCGCCGCGCACCGATCTGTGTTGCTGGCCGGAAAGCGTGGTCGACAGCAGGAGAATCGCGACCGTAGAACACGGCAGGATGGAGGAATATCGAATCACAAAGTGCATCCTACTTCAGCCTGCGCATCGCCAACGCGCCAAGGAGAGGCCCCGGCGCGAGAAACAGGAACGCCCAGCGCCAGCCCGCCATGGAGCTGACCGGCGGCACGAGGCGCATGCTCACCATCGTCAACAGGAAGCCGGCGCTGGTCTGCAGGGTGAGCGCCGTCCCCACGTGTGTGCGCGCGGTGTAGTCGGTGACCAGAGCGGAGAACTGCGCGGAATCCGCGACGACCGTGAATCCCCAGACGACCGCCAGGGCGAGCAGCAGCGCAAGCGGACCTCCGTAGAAAACGGGGGTGAGCAGCACGCACGCCGCGCTGGCGACCATCGCGGCGCCGGCGATTCGCGCCTTGCCAAATTCATCGGCCCAGCGCCCGGCGAGCACGCAGCCGACGGCGCCGCTCGCGATAGTGACAAACGCCACGAGCGAACCCGTCCCGGTCCCGCCCGCGCCTGCGAGTGATGCGGACGCAAAGGCAGCGATCCAGGTCCAGACCGCATAGAGCTCCCACATGTGTCCGAAGTAGCCGAGCATCGCGAGGCGCGTGCCGCGGCTGCGCAGCACCACCCGCAGCGCGTGCCGATCGAATGGCGCCGACGGGCTGACATGCGGGCCGTCCTTGACGGCGAGCCCCACGATCATGGCTCCGGCGAGTGCCAGGACTGACGACGTTGTAATGAGCAATCGCCACGGCAGACTCGCGCCAATCCAGTTGAGAAGGTGAGGAAGGGCGGATCCGAGTCCGACTGCACCGACGACAATGCCAAGCGCGGTGCCACGACGCTGCAGAAACCAGCCCGCGACGATCTTCATTCCAGGCGGATACACCCACGCGAGTGCCGCACCCGTGCAGAATCGCAGCGCGATGATGACCGCGGTGGAAGGCGCGAGCGTGATGGCGGCATTCGCCGCGGCGCCGATGACGCAGCCCGCGGCAAACAGGCGTCGCGCGTTGACCGCGTCCGCCAGGTTCGTTGCCGCCGTCAGCAGCGTGCCGGCGACAAATCCCCCCTGCACGGCCATGGTCAGCCAGGCGAGCGCAGCATTGTCCAGCGCGAATTCGGCAACGATCGCCGGCGCCACCGCCGTGGCCGAAAACCACAGGGTCATGCCGAGAAGTTCGGCGGCCGCGACCAACGCGAGCATCCGTCGAGCGGGATTCAACGCACCTGGGTGAGGGGAATCGCTTTCGATTGCTGTTTGAAGCTGAGCGTCGCAAGATAGACGGCCAGCTGGTGCGCCGCCGAACGGAAAGCCTGCGCCGCCGGCGACTTGGGTTCGCCGACGCAAATCGGAATCCCGGTGTCTCCCCCAATGCGGATCGGCTCGTAGATGGGAATCGAGCCGAGGAACGGCACGTTCATCTCTTTCGCCAGCGCCTCGCCGCCGCCCTTTCCGAAGATATCGCTCTCGGTGCGGCACGAAGGGCACACGAAATGGCTCATGTTCTCGACCAGACCCATCGGCGGAACGTTCAGCTTCTCGTACATCTTCACCGCGCGTCGAGTGTCGGCGAGCGAGACGCCCTGCGGCGTCGTGACGAGCACGGAGCCGGCGACCGGCACGCTCTGACTCAGGCTCAGTGCTATGTCGCCCGTTCCGGGCGGCAGGTCGACTACAAGATAGTCGACGTTGTTCCAGGCGACTTCGCGGAAGAACTGCTGGACGACGCCGTGCAGCATCGGGCCGCGCCAGATTATCGGCGTGTCGTCGGTCGTGAGAAACGCCATGGAGACGACCTGGATCCCGTACTGGTCGGCCGGCACGATCCGCTGGCCATCGGTCGTCAACTGGGTGTTGTTGACGCCCAGCATGATCGGGACGTTCGGACCGTAGACGTCGCCGTCGACCATCGCCACGCGCGCGCCCGCCTGGCTGAGCGCGATGGCGAGATTCACCGACACCGTCGTCTTGCCGACGCCACCTTTGCCTGCACCCACCGCAATGATGTTCTTCACTCCCGGGACGGGCTGCTTCGACAGATCGGGAATGACGGCGGCGCGCACTTTCGCGGTCATCGTCACGTCTACGGAGCTCACACCCGGCACGCCCTTCGCGGCGGCGCCCGCCTGCTCGCCTATCTGCTGCCGCCAGGGCGACCCGTACAGGACCTGCTCGACGGTAAACGACACGCGGCCGCCGTCGATGCGCAGGTCCTTCACCTGCTTCAACGTAACGATGTCTTTTCCGAAATCCGGATCTTGAACGGACCGGAGCGCATCAAGAATCGAATTCTCAGAAATCACGGAATCACCTAGGTACGATCGGCGGCCATCTGGCCGACCAGTGGAAGCTTGAATTCTTCACCCTGGTACGCCTTGAACATCAGGAGCAACCAGAGAATCGCGGACAACGGAATCACGAGAAAGATGACGACGAGCGCGCCGAGAATCGGCACGATCTGCAGCAGAATGTCCACGAGGACGATTCCCGCAAACAGGAGCGTGGACTGCATCGCGTGAAAGCGGACGAACCGGTTGTCCTTTTCGACGAGCAGAAAAATGATCCCGGTGACGAACCCCACGAGATAGCTCAGCGCCGCCGCCACGTTGGCGTCGAAACCCGTGGAGGTTTTTTCAGTGTGCAGCTGTGCCATGCTCGAACAAGGTGCGCGCATCGTTGTGCAGCAGCACCCAGAACGTATAAATCGCCAGCGCCGTGCCGAACGGCAGCACGAACAGATTCATCACCGCGAGAAGAAGCGCCCCGGTGCGGCCCGGCGCGCGATGCTGACGGAGCGCCCGCCCCGCCCACGCATTGGCCCACCCTCCGAGTGCGAGCGCCGTCGCGAACACCACGAACATCAACGCCGTCGCCCCCGCTGTCAGCGGATCGCCGCCGGTCGCGCGCGCCACGGCCGCGGCGCCGCCCGCCAGGAGCAACAGCGACGCGGCGAGCAGTAGCCCTATTGCACCCCACGTCAGCTGAAGCAGGCCGAGCAGGTTGACGTGGGAGCGCACGTCTTTATCTTATGTTGAACTGATCTTGATTTGGGCGTCGATGACCGTCTGGCGGGCGCCCGGGGCGACCACACGAAACCGAATCCGCGTGCCGTCGTGGACTGCTGGCGGGACGCGAAGGCGGACCGCCTGCCGCGCGTCGACATCGCCGACGCCGCCGCACGCCGCACACCACTCGCTCCACACCTCGCCGCGGCCGCCGCAGCCGCCGCACGTCCGGCGGACGGGCACGTCGAGCCGGACCACGGCGCCCCAGAACGCTTCCTGCGGCGTTACGACGATATCGGGACCAGCGTGCGGACGCGGCGCGTCGCCGAAGAACGAGTGCCGCATGCGATCGAGCACGGTGAGCACGGACGGAAAATCGACGTGCACTTCGTCGGCGAGGCAGTCGGCGACGCCCATCGAGAGCTCGTCGCCCGAAATATCGGGGTGGTAACGGCGCGTGAGCTGCCGATGCGCGCGCTTGATTTCGTCTGCGCCCGCGTCGCGGGAAACGCCGAGGATGTCGTAGTAGTCGCGCACGCTGGATTCACGTTACCATGCCCGACAATGGCTGACATCAAAGAATGTCCGCTCTGCGGCGAGACGATGCGGATGAAGTTCCGCGAACTGACCGACAGCGTGCCCGGCACCGGGCAGACCTCGACGCGGCAGGTCCGCGAATGGGTATGTCCCGAATGCGACTACTGGGAGGAGGCCGACAGCAACGAAGGGGGAACTTAGCGGGCGCCGAGCGTCAGGAGCATTTCCTTCCGGATGGCATCATCGAAGTCCTCGAACTTGAGCGCGGTTTCGCACTCATCGCACAGCACTTCGATCACCGCCGGGCGGCCCTCATCGTTCACTTCTACACGCGAGTCGTCGAGACGGACGACGTGCATCTGCAAGGTCTTCACCAGAAAGTTATGGTTGTTGCCACAACTCGGACAGGTCAACGGCATGTTTGAAATTGTATGGAATGGGTCGGGCAGAACGCAATGAAGATCGGCGTAAATCGCGTTCCTTGCTCTTCTTCACTCTTCTTCGTCGCCCTCGTCGAACTCCGACGGGTCGCCGAGGCGCAGAATCTGCCCCGACGCATGCCCCGCAAGAATGCAGTGTGGCCCCTTGGCCTCGAGCGAGACGACGGCGACATCCCAGGGACGGGCGCGATAAGCGGCGGCGACACACCCACACGGCAGACCTTCGAGCGCTTCGAGCTCGAAAATGGTGCCTGTCGGCCTGACGGAGCTGATAGACGCCGTTGCTGGTGTTGCCATTACCGTTTCCTCCCGTCGCCCAGCCGCCCGGTGCGGTTGACTTCCACTGGCCCTCACTGCAATCCCGGGACCAGCTACTCCGTTAGACAGGCTATCGGTATATTTGGTTCCCCGCGACAGGGAAGTCCATGAAAAAGAACAAGTTCCCGCGCATGCTCCCGCCGCGTTCGATATACCGCTCAGTGATGCCTCCGGGAGACACTTGCACACGGCTTCATGGATTGGAGCGGGCCTGGAGGGGCCACAATGCTCGAACTCGCTCAGATGACGTGGGTTAGGGCGTCCACTCGACCGGATGTGCAGGATCGCCACACGGCGAACAAGAAGGTTATTGAGTGCGGTAAATAAGGCGCCCTGTTACGGTGGTTTCCGGGAACAGCGCTCTCGCGGCGCGCAGAGACAAGTCCAGTGCCGCGTCAGGCTCGAGAGCAGGTGGACCGCTCCTGAACTCGAGTACTTCGATCGAACCATCATCCCTGCGCAGGAGACAACCGATGGTTCCGCGCAGGACCTTCGCGTGGTCGGCGTCATCGACGAGTGAAAACGGCACCTCGACGAGGATTTCACGCGAGGCGTCCCCCTGCGGGACGACAGCGGCTACTTTCGCAACGGCGTCCACATCCACGCGCTGAATCGCTGACCCGGCGGGTAGCGGATCGAAACGGTCTGCGGGTGCGGTCGTCCCCGATTCGCGCTCAGTCCGGGAGCTGGAACTTACAAGAACAGGCCGGCAGATCGAAAACTTGTACGTGCGGCCGGAGCCGGCCGGCCACGATACCGCTTGCCCCGGCTCCTGCGCGGCGCGCACGAACAACGAGCGCATCGTTTCGGGCAGCACGTCTGCGAGGCTGCCCCGCCCGAGCGCCATGCCCCCGTCCTTCAACGCCGTTCCCAGGTACAGCCGGTCGCGCGCGCGTGTAAGCGCGACATAGAGCAGCCGCTTCGTTTCTTCCCGCTCGCGGAACCGCTCCTGCTCGTCCATCTCGGACACGAATGGGCCGACCGACACGTCGTCGCTGGATACGCGGACCGGGCGAGGGAACCCGCTCGCGCCCTTGGCCAGGTTCACGACAAAGACGACGGGAAACTCGAGGCCCTTCGACGCGTGGACGGTCATGAGGTTCACGGCGTCGAGCGCCTCGAGAACGGCGTTCGATTCGTCGCCCGCGGTCAGCGAGTCCAGGTGATCCGCGATGCGCGCGAGCGTGGCGTAGCCGCGGTTCTGGATGCGCCGGATCAGGCCGCGCATCTTCTTCACGTTTTCCCACGCCTGGTGCAGGCGCGCGCCGCGCAGCTCGTAGGCATACGCGGTTTCGGGCAGCAGCTGCTCGACCAAATCCGCCGGCGGGACCCGATCCACCAGCTCGATCCATCTCGGCGCGTGGCGGCGGACCTGCTCGAGCGCCCGCCGATCACTTTCGCCGAGTAGAGACAGCGCTTCAGGAGGTGCGGGATCCAGGATGGCGAGGGCAATTCGGGGCGCCAGCATCGCAAGCGCGGCATCCGAGAGACGGACGAATCGGGAGCGCAGGAACGCCGCTGCGCGCAGCTCTGAAGACGGATTCGCCAGGTATCGGATCAGCGCGGAAAGATCTTTGATCTCGTCGGAATCGAAGAACCCCAGGCCCTTGTAAACGTACGTCGGGACTCCGCGAGCCGTCAGCGCGGCCTCGAACTCGCGATGGCTCGCGCGCGATCGGAACAGGATGCCGATGTCGCCCGGCGTGGCCGGGCGCGCAAGTCCCGTCTGCTTGTCACGCACGGTCCCGCTTTCAAGGAGCCTCTCGATCTCCGATGCGACGGCGGCCGCGCATTCGTCCGCGTCCGCACCGCTCACGACGCCCAGCACCGGCTCGCCGACGACCGCATCCACGGGAAATCTGTCCTCGTCGTCGTACTTGAAGTCATCAGGTCGACGCGCGTCGCGACCGACCTCGGCGAACAGATCGTTGACGAACGACAAGAGCTGCGGGACCGCGCGGAAGCTGCGCGCGATTGTCCGGCGGCCACTCGATCCTGGCCGCAGCGCGGAAATGAACGCTCCGGCTTCCTGGAGGACGGTGACTTCCGCATCGCGGAAGCGATAGATCGACTGCTTCCGGTCGCCAACGATGAAGATGGAAGGCTGCGCCACGAGCCCGGCGCCTTCGCCCCAGGCCTTGACGAGGAGCGCGATCAACTCCCATTGCTTGCGGCTCGTGTCCTGAAATTCGTCGACGAGAACGTGGTGGTAGCGCCCCTCGAGCCGATAGCGGCTCTGGGAGAATTCATCCATCCGCCCGAGGAGCTCGACTGCGCGCTGCAGCACGTCCGAGAAATCGAGCAGCGAGCGCTCGTTGAGCGCCGTCCGGTAATGCGCCAGCGCGATGGCGAACATGCTGCGGATGCCGCGGGCGAGCACGACATTCAGGTCGCGGCTGAAAGCGCGGACGACGTCGCGGATCTCCGGCGCGATCCGCTGCACTTCCGCCCTGTGCCGTTTGCCGGCATCCGCCGATGGGTAATCGTCATTGGTGTACGGGTGAATGCGTCCGGTCCGCGGCGTGCCGTCAGCATTGAGGAAGTGCGCGGCGACGCGGTTCATCAACCCGCGGATGGCCGCATTGTCGGCGTCCCTGAACGACTCGAGCCGGGAAAGATCCTGGGCGAGAAGCTGATAACGCGGATGATGGACGGCTCCGTCCGCAAGAAACCGCCCAAACCCGCCGCTGACACTTCGGAACGCGTCAGCGAGCGAATCGATCGCGCGGCCGCAGACCGTGTCGGCGTCCAGGCCTGCCGGACCACGCTCGAGGAAGCGGTCGAGGACGTCCCACGCGACGAGCCGACGCTGTAGGAGATACGCGAGTCCCTCGCGGGTGCGTGTGAGACCGAGTTGCGCGAGCACGAGCGCCATGTCGGAGTCGCGCTTCGCCCGCGCAACGAACGTGGCGAGCGACTTGTCGAGCGACTGATCGACGATGCGCGGAACTTCCGTCTCGTCTGCCATCCCGAAACCGGGATCGAGGTCCGCCTCCAGCGGAAATTCGCGAAGAAGCGACAGGCAGAACGCGTCGATCGTGCTGATCTGAATGTCCGCGAGACGGTCGCGAATCGCCGCCCATCGGCCGCGATCGAACGCCGACTGCTCCGCCGCGCGTCGCAGCTCGCGGATGATGCGCTCGCGCATCTCGGCGGCGGCTTTCCGCGTGAAGGTGATCGCGAGGATGTTCGCAGGATCGACGCCACGCGTGAGCAGGTTCACGTAGCGCATCACGAGCACGCTCGTCTTGCCCGTCCCCGCGGACGCTTCCAGGACGACGTTGTGCGATGGATCCCTTGCAAAGTCGCGGGCCGCGGTATCGGGATCGACCACGGCCGCGTCTGCCTGCGCGTTGAAGAGCGACATCTGGTCGCTCATATCAGATCGTCTCCCACGTAATCCTTGCGGCAGACACTGGGGTACGCGCACCAGTTGCAGAGGAACGGCTCGTCGGGCTGCACCGGAAACTCGCCGCGCTCCACGGCGTCCACGACTCCGAGCAGGCGCTCCTGCCCCTCCGCGATTGACTTCGGCAGGTTCTGCAGCTCGACGAACGGGTTCTTTTCCTTGAAGGCGATGTAACCGGCGCGCGCGAGGCGCCACACGCGGCCGTTCCGGCCGCCGAGCGCCTGCTCCGCGCACGCGCCGTAAATCGGCAACTGCAGCGATCGCTTCCGCTCGGGAGCGCGGCCGATCTTGTAGTCGACGATGCGGAAGGTGCCGTCCTGCAGCAGGTCGATGCGGTCCGCCTTCCCTCGCAACGTGACGCCGCGGCGCCTGCCGTTCTCCGGGAAGGCGAACGTGCCCTCGAGCTCGTATTCGAGCAGTCGCTCGACGACCGGCACCTCGTCTTCGATCTCGAACGCGAAGGCGCGTTCGCCGAATCCCGCGGCGGCCGCCGAACCGAGCACAAGCGTGCGCTCCAGCGCGCGGTCCCCTTCAGGCAACTCGGAGAGATGCCGTTCCGCGACGCTGCGGAAAAGCGCCGTCGCGTCTCCGACGTTTGCCGTCGTGATCGCACCGCCGCCGCCGCGCTGCCACTCCATGAAGAAGGTTTCGAACACTTCGTGGACGAACGATCCGCGCTCCTGCGGCGTCATCCACGCCTGTTCATCGCGTTCTTCAGGCAGCTTGAGCACGTGCGCGGCGAAGTACTTGAACGGGCATTCAAGGTATCGCTCCAGGCGGCTGACCGCGTACACCGCCGGGGCGCGCGCGCCGATCGTGCCTCGATACTCGGGCGCGTCGAACGTCCGTGAGGTGCGCAGCGCGAGCCAGTCGGCCGTGTCGCCTGCGACAATGTCAGCAACAACGGGAGCGATCGCGAGCGCTTCGTGGACGAACGCTCGCGTTGCTGGGTTGCCGGGCGCAGCGACGAGGCGTTCAGTCCGCAGTCCCACCGCGTCCACGTCCTCGAGGAGCGGCGACGGCGACATGATCGAATCATCTTCGAGCGTGAACGCGGAAAGCGAGACGCGCCGGCGTGGCAGCCGGAGCAAATCCTGGAACCGCGCGCGCGCGGCCGAGAGACGGTGCTGGTCCGCGGGCCAGCCGAGCTGCGCCAGCAGCGATTGCGGATAGAAGATGCTGCGGGAGCCGCGTTCGGGCCAATCCGCTTCCGAAAGGCCGACGATCCGAAGCTCGTCGAGATCGGCGTACGGCGCCGCAGCCGCATCGAGCAGCATCACTCCGGTGCTGCCCAGGCGCGGTGAGAACGTCTGCCCGTCGATCCAGCGTCGAACGGCACCGGATAGTTGGGCAATCGAGAGCGGCGCGCGGTCGTGCCGGGCGTGCGCGTCTCGCAACATCTCGAGTGCGCCGATTACGGCGGCGCGCGCGCGCAGGTGTCTGGGGCCCCACGCCGCATCGTTCGGCGGCCGGCGCTCGCGCGTGGTAATGAAGGCAAGGAAGGCGTCGATCTGCGCCGCCGCAGAATCAGCAGACGCGGCAGTCGCGAGCTCTCGTGCCGCGTCTATCGCGGCGTTCAGGGCGCTGATGCGCGCCTCATCTCGTGCGCTGGCCGAGGTGAGGTCGGCCAGACCAGCAAGATACTCCACGCCGCCGAGGTACTTCCGTTCGACCAGCCAGCGGTCGAGCGCATGGACGTCTGATACCGTGACGGCACGTCCGTCGTGCTCGAAGGCAAAGTGTGGCGATCGGAGCAGTTCGAGCAACGCGCCGCGGGTGAAGTCGGCGGCGACGGCAGTAAAGACGAGATCGACGGCCGCCGCGAAGGGCTCACCCGCGAGTGGTAATGAGTCGAGCGCCTGGTACGGAACTCCACCATCCGCGAAGACTTGCCGCGCGAGATAGAGGTAAGGCAACGGCCGCTGGAAGACGATCGCCTTTCGATCGAGCGCAGCGGCTGACTCAGGAGACGTCTTCAATGCTCTGACGAATTCGACGAGCTCTTCCTCGCGATCGCGGCAGATGAAAGGGTGCGTATCGGTTTCGCGAGTATCGGGGACGACGAGCACCGGCGGCGGCGCGGCAGGCCTGTCGAACAGCACGTCCTCGATGCCCGGGAACGTGCTCTCGTGAAGGCGCTCGTAGTAGCCCGTTTCAAGGAGCGCTTCGGTCGCGACGACATCAATCGCAGCGAGATGCGGCATGCGTGCGAGCAGATCGAAATCCGCCGTCCACAGGCCGCGCCGGTCAGCCGCCTGGTCAGGTACCGTGACGACGACCCGGCGATACAGAGGACTCGGTGATTCGAGAGCGAGGGCGCGGACGCGATGCTCGTCCACGCCGTCGAGGGTTGCAAGGGCGCGCTCGAACTCTTCGAACGTCGCCGTCAGGAACCGTGTCTGCACAAGCAGGCGCGCGGCGCCGCGGTCGTAATCCGCGCCAGGCGCGAGTGCGCCGCTCATGAGTCGATCGAAATCGGCCACAGTACGGTGACGGCGCCGCAGCTCGTCGTAGAGCGCGAGAATCTCGACGATCAGTCCGGCACGCAGATTGAACGGCGGCTCCGCCCCCGCCGCGTGGGCGGCGTTCGCCGCCCGCCGCAGAATCACCTCCCGATCGAAAGCGGTGAGCGGCGCCGGCGCGCCCGGCAGCCGCTCGCGAAGACGCGCATACCACTCGTCGCGCGTAACGATGTCGGGAAGCACGACAGCGGCTGGCGAAGAGCCGGCCGCGGGCACGATCGACAGGTTCTCGCTCGTGCGGCGCAACTCCTCCGCCGCGCCGCGCGACGGCACGATTACCGCGCAGGTGCGCGCCGCGGCGGGATCCGTGGGAATCGCGCCGACGATCGCACGCTGGAATGCCTGGAGATCGGCTGTTCGAATCAGCCGGGTCGAGCGCGGGGTAATCACGTTCAGCGACCTGCCGGCATCGCCGGTGGCTTTGTCAGCAGATCGAGCTCCTCGACGGCCCGTTCCAGGAACATCAGCGCGCCTGATGCGGCGGACGCCGCTTCCCAGGCAGACTCCATCTTACCGGACATCACCGCGCGCTGCCGCGTCTCCGCGGCGCGTATCGCGAATTGCGCCGCGCTCCTGAGGAGCCCGTACGCGGTGCTCGCTTCGGCGGGCACGTTGATGACCGCGAGCAGCTTCGTCGCAGCCGTCGTGCGGGACAGCAGTCGTGCAAGTCGCGCCTGTTGCGGCCCTGCGAGGCGGCGGATTTCGTCGAGCGACTCACGCGAGAGCCGCATCAGCGAGAGCGGCTCGGCAAACGCCGTCCGGAACTGCCGCAGTCCTTCCGCGCGCGCCGCCCAGTTGTCGCGCGCGAGCCGCAGCCGTCGCGCCGCGTCGAGCTTCGTGTCGAGCATCGCCAGAAGCGACGCCATTTCCTGGGGGCGTCGCTGGCCGAGACGATCGTCTTCGGCAAGGGACCGCCGGATTACGCGTTCGACACCTGTCACATTCGCCGTGCGCGCGTAGCGATCGGCGCTCTGCAGCATAGTCTTCGTCAAGTAGTCATACCCGCGCGTCGCGCGATCCTCGGCGGCGAGGGCTGCATTCACGCGCCCGCGCAATGGCGTGGCCCAGAGCGAAGACGCGGCGTCGTCGCTACCGGCGCTTTCCAGCACCGTCTGTATCGCGCGCAAGAGCGAGGTTCGCTCGGTCGCTTCAGGCGCAAGCGTGGCGGCGCCAAGCGCCTGCTCCACGCTTTCCTGGAGCGACGGCGCGGGCAACAGCGGTACGGCGGGTGGCGCCGCCATGTTCGCAACCAGGCTGAATTCGAAGTTCTTTGCGCCCGCCTGTGTCTTCGTCTGGGCGATCACGTCGTCAAAGAGCGATGCCATCTGCGCGATGCGCTCGGCACGATAGCCAAAATGCTCGGCGGCCCAGCGCGTGACGTTCTGTCGCGCTTCGATCGCCATCGCGATCTTGCGGTTCGGATCCGGCGTGAGGGTGATGTCGTTAAGCGCCCGGGACACAGCCTCGCTCAAGAGCGCGAAATCGTCGGGACCACGCGTCGTCGCGTACTTCGTCGCACGCACGGAGTCCGCGTACGCGTCCGTGCGATCCCAATCCACGGTTTCCGCGGGCAGGCTCAGCAGGTGCAGTGCCGTGCCGACCGGCAAAGAGAGGATGACGCGGTCCGCCACGCGCGCGTACTCACCATAACTCACGACTGTCGAGCCGTCGCGCAGAAACACGCGGTACAGCGACGTGTCGGCTATCTGCTGCGCGCGCGCCGGCATTGGCGACGACAGCAGCAAAGCGGCAACGAGGACGCGGCGAAACCGCCCTGTGGAAAACATGTGGATGAACGGTGGAAAGCTTGTGGACATTCTGACACGACGGGATTATTTTTTCGCGCTGCCGCCGGAATTCATGCGCCTTGCTGCATGTTGATGCGCCTTCGCGCCTCCTTTCGCTTGCGCGCCTGCATCGCGGCGCGCAGAATGCTGCCTTCCCGTGACCGTCCAGCGCTTCGACGAAAAGATCAATGGCCGTGAGTACCGCATCGAAGTGTCGGCGGTCGGCAGCAACAGGTTCCGCGCGCAGATTGCGCGTCCGCCCGGCGGTTCCCGAGCAATGATGCCGTTTTACGGCCACACGCCTGACGAAGCCGTGCAGCATCTGAGCAAGTGGCTGACCCTCAACCACGCGAGATCTGCCCCTCAGGTATAGTGGCGCGATGCGCGCCAGGACGTTCGCTGCTCTTCTTTTGACGCTCGCGCTGGCGGATCGGTCCGCATCCGCGCAAACCGCGACCGCGTCGCCTCAGGCGCCGGCCGCACAAGCTCCCGCAGCCGATGCGCCTCGAGTGCGGCTCGTCGCGACTGGCGGGACGATTTCCAACCGCACCGGCGGCCGGCTTACGGCAGAAGAACTCGTCAGCCTGATGCCGAATGTCGGCCGCTACGCGCGGCCGGAATTCGAGCAGTTCAGCAACCTGGCGAGCTCGCAGCTGACGCTGGATCAGTGGCTAGCGCTCGCCAAACGTATCAATCAGCTCTATAAAGAGGACCCGGGTATCGCCGGCATCGTCGTGACCAGCGGCACCGATACGCTCGAGGAACTCGCGTATTTTCTCGATCTTACCGTCCGTTCCGACAAGCCTGTCGTCGTCGTCGGGTCGATGCGCAATCCGAGCACGCTCGGGTACGAGGGCGCGGCAAATCTGCTGGAAGGCTTCCGTGTCGCGGCCGATCCGGCAGCACGCGGTCGTGGTGTCATGGTCGTGCTGAACGACGAAATCAACGCAGCGCGGGAAGTCACCAAGACCGACGCATTGCGCCTGAATACTTTCCAGACGCACGGGTACGGCGTGCTCGGCGTTGTGGACTCGGACCGTGTGGTCTTCTATCGCAAGGTCGAGAGGAAGCACACGTCGCAGAGCGAGTTCGACGTCGCGAATGTCGCCGCATTTCCACGTGTTGACGTCATCATGACCTACCAGGGTGCCTCAGGCGATCTGATCAAAGCCGCCGTAGATCAGGGTGCGAAGGGCGTGGTGATTGCCGGCGCCGGCGCCGGCGCAACGAGCGGCACCCAGGGCGAAGGCATCCAGTACGCTCTCGAGAAGGGGGCGTTCGTCGTGACGACGACGCGTGCGGGAAGCGGCCGAATTGCGCCGCGGCCGCGCGTCGCTGCAACGGGACAGCCGGCGGGGCCCAACCCGCGCGCCCGCGCGATCGCGGGCGAGGATCTCGCGCCCGTCAAGGCGCGGCTGCTGCTGATGGTCGCGCTGACGAAAACGCAGGATCCCGCCGAGATCCAACGCATTTTCATCGAATATTGATCCGGGGGGCTTCGCCCCGCCGGACCCCCCTAGACGCTCGCTCGCGGGGGCCCCAAGCCCCGCTCCGCTCGCGTGGCTGACTCGCTCCGCTGGTCAGCGCGTGATCAACTACACGTTGAATTTAAACAGCAGGACGTCGCCGTCGGCGACGACGTATTCCTTTCCTTCCATTCGATAGAGGCCCTTTTCGCGCGCGACGGCCACCGACCCGCAGGCGACGAGGTCGTCATACGCGACCGTCTCGGCTTTGATGAAGCCACGTTCGAAGTCCGAGTGGATGACTCCCGCTGCTTTGGGCGCGGTGTCGCCGGAGTGGATGGTCCACGCGCGGACGCCGCTTCGGCCTTACGCGTGCGCGTGATGGCGTTGAACAGAGTGGACTTGCCGACGTTTGGTAGACCGACGATTCCGGCTCGGAGCATAACCTTTGATCATATCTGGGAACGCGGTCGCGCGGCGAGCACGAGGGCCACGTTCAGCCCGACGATAAGCGCGAGCAGCGCGATCGCGAATGGCCACGACGCGTCCGCAGCTGTCCGGAACGAAGGAATCGCGCGGTAGGCGCGGCCGAGCGGCGGCAGCAGGATCGCCAGCACGCGGTTCTCGCCATCGCCTTGCGGCCAGAACAACCGCGCATGCTGCCATGAATACGCCGTCACGATTATTTGTGGAACGAGCAGCGCGATCGCGGCGACCCTCAGCGATGCGCGGCGCACCAGCTCGGCGCCAATCAGACAGAAGATTGGCGCGAGCGGCACGAGGAAACGCCCCGCCGGCGAGAATCCCCCCCACCACTGATCGTGCGCTGCGTTTGGAATGGTGAGCGCAAAAACGGGCAGCAGCCACGGCCACAGTTCCTGGCGACGCGTCCAGAATGCCGCCGGCAGCAGCGCATACACGGGCGCCCACCAGATCAATCCGTTCTCGCGATCGAGGACGGTTCCCACCGCGCCGTGCGCGAACGCCGACATTGAGAACGGCAAGCGATCCAAGGCGAGCGGTCCCGCGAGGTTGCCCCATTCGGAGTACGTCCAGACGGCAAGAGTCAGAGGAAGGATCCCGAACACGATCGCCATCAGCAGCTTCGCGCGAATTGGCAATGAACGGACCACGGGCGCGCGACGCCAGAGCACGACGCAAAAGAGCGCGACGGCATAGAACGCGAACTTGCGGTGCAGCCACGGAATTGCGCCGAGCATCGCGATGAGCGACCAGTCGCGCCAGTCCCACGAGCGATCTCGAGGGGCGCAACGCGCGACAGCACACGCGGTCACGAATAACGCAAATGGTTCAGGAAAGATGAGGAACGCGTTCGACAGCACGGGCGGCGAGAGCCAGGCGATTGCGACGACCGAGGCCGCGGCGGCACGCGTCGCTCCGGAGTCCTCGAGCGCGCGCATCGTGATGAAGGCAGCGATCGAGCAGAGCACGATTAACGCCAGCGACATCAGCGAATAGGTGAACAATCCCCGGTTCATCCGGAACCGGCGCAGCAAGCCCTCATCCGGAATCTTCGAGAACGCGGTGGCCGCCGTATACACCGGCAGCAAGATCAACGGCACGCCAAGGTCGTGTACTGGCAGTGTTCGGCCGCTGGTCGTGCGCCGCACGTGCAATTCCGGCTGAACGCCAGAGGCGCCGAACAGCGCGCCGTCGCCACGCGCGTAGTTGTTGGCGACGTCGATGTCGCCATCCGCACGCAGGCTCTGCGCGACCATGAGGTAATGCGGCTCGTCGCCGGTGACGGAGTATTTCCCGTGGGTGGTGAGTCCCCAGGTCACGAGCAGGATGAGCGCGGCGGTCGCGATCCGCATCAGATATCAGTTAGAATAAGGGTTTCCTTACCCCAGTGGGCCTGTAGCGCAGTTGGGAGCGCGCCTGAATGGCATTCAGGAGGTCACCGGTTCGATCCCGGTCAGGTCCACCATCCTTCGCTCATGAATGCAGGCGAAGGATGCCGCGCCGTAGCGTCGCGAAGCGACGCGAAGGCGGG
>WNGB01000976.1_pt1 | contig 46548 bp, 44 predicted proteins | sample 5400681 | NCBI WGS metagenome assembly WNGB01 (sample SAMN13153367, study PRJNA577476) | soil metagenome | isolation source: 115 cm soil or saprolite under grassland replicate 2 | place: USA:California | collected 2016-06-15
TGCACTTCGACCACTGCGGCGGCAACCACCTCTTCGCCGGCAGGCCGATCTACGTCCAGCGTCGGGAGCTCGACGACGCGCGCAGCGAGGACGACTACACCATTCGCGAGTGGGTCGAGGCGCCCGGCGTGCGGTACGTACCGGTCGACGGCGAGCTCGAGCTGCTTCCCGGGCTCCGACTCGTCCCGGCGCCGGGACACACACGCGGCATGCAGGTGATCGTCGTCGGGACTGGCGGGCGTCCGGTCATCGTCGGCGGCGACGTGGCGGTTTGGTTCGGCGAGCTCGATGAGCCGCACACCGAAGGCCAGCTGCGGGTGCGCGCGCTCGACCCCGAGCTGGTCTGGCTCGCGCACGAGCACGAGCCGTGGCGACCCCACACCGTCTAAGGCATCACGCCGGCGCTCTCTGGGCCTCCCGGGGTTCCGCGCCCATCATTCTCGTCTTCTTCGACAGACTCCTCGTTACATGCCACTCGACGACTCAGCTGCTCGAGCTCGCGTCGCAGCTTGGATCCGATCGTGCGCGGACCCCAGCCCGGATGGGCCCGGCGAAGCTCGACGATCCTGGCCTCGATCTCCGGCGCGATCTGGTGGGGGCAGCGGTCGGGCCTGGAGCTGCGGTCGGACAGGGCGGCCAGGCCCTCGGTCGCGTAGCGCACCAACCATCGGTGGACGGTACGCCGGTCCACCCCGTAGCGGGTGGCGACGTCGGTCACTTTGGCGCCGTCCAGCACCTCCCTGACCGCCAGGTAGCGCTGCTCAACCACCGACAGCTCCTGCAACATGCCGAGATCCCCCTTTGCCCTGATGGGCGCAAGTGAAGATCAGCTCTGGCCGCGGGGTGGAGCGGGTGGGACACAGGTGCCGGAGCCACTGTCGCCCAAGAGCCGGAGCCGGGCCGCGAGGTGGGACACAGGTGCCGGAGCCGATGTGGGACAGCCCCACGGCCGGACATGAGGTGGAAGGATGTCTCGCGACACGTCGGCACGATGTCTCGAGACATCACAGCCGTGCCCCCGGCAGGACTCGAACCTGCGCACCCGGCTCCGGAGGCCGGCGCTCTATCCGCTGAGCTACGGGGGCGGGCGATGAGACTGGAGCGGACCCCACAGGCATCTTAGCAACGCGGCACCGCGGCTTTCCGCGGCTAGTATTCGCAGGAACGGCCGGCCATGATCCAGCAGACCCTCTCCCGCATCCTCACCGAGGCGGCCACGGCCGCCGCCCCCGACATCGGCGTCGATCCGGCCAGCGTCCCCGACCCGGAGCTGGAGAAGCCCAAGCTGAAGGAGCACGGCGACTGGTCGACGAACCTCGCGCTGGTCCTGGCCCCCAAGGCTGGGAGGTCGCCGCATGAGGTCGCCGAAGCGATCGCGGCTCGAGTGAGCCCGCAGGGAGTCATCGAGAGGGTTCAGGTGGCCGGTCCGGGGTTCATCAACCTCTTCCTCGGCCACGGTTGGCTGTACCAGGTGCTCGAGCAGATCCTCGAGCAGGGCGACGTGTACGGGCGAGCGTCACCCAATGGCGAGCGGGTGCAGGTCGAGTTCGTCTCCGCCAACCCGACCGGACCGCTTCACGTGGGGACCGCCCGGAACGCCGCGCTGGGCGACGCGATCGCCAGCGTCCTGGCGGCCGCCGGTAACGAGGTCGAGCGGGAGTACTACTGGAACGACACCGGGACCCAGATGGAGCTTCTGGGCATCTCGCTGGAGGCGCGGTACCTGGAGCTCTTCGGTGTCGATGCCGAGGTCCCAGAGGGTGGATACCAGGGTGAGTACCTGCACGAGCTGGCCGGGCAGATCCGGAAGGACTTCGGAGACAGGCTGCTCCATGAGGAGCCGGTCAAGCGGCGGCAGATGTTGATGGAGGAGGGCCGCCGGCGCATGTTCGACGCCATCCTGGCGACCCTGGCCCGGTTCGGGGTCAGGTTCGACACGTTCAGGACCGAGGCGGAGCTCGTCGAGAGCGGTGAGGTGGCCGAGTCGGTGGAGGGACTTCGACAGGCCGGCTACGCCTACGACGCGGATGGCGCGGTCTGGTTCCGGTCCACCGAGTTCGGGGACGACAAGGATCGAGTGTTGATCCGCCGGACCGGAGAGCCCACATACTTCGCGAAGGACTGTGCGTATCTCCTGGACAAGGCAGCTCGCGGTTTCGACCGTATGGTCTACGTGTGGGGCGCCGATCACCACGGCGATGTCAAGCGAGTCCTCGGGGCCGCCCAGGTGCTGGGGATCGACCCCTCACGCGTGCAGATCGTTCTGTACCAGCTCGTCTCGCTGTATCGGGGAGGCGAACCGGTCCGGATGAGCAAGCGGGCCGGCGATTACATCACGCTCGACGAGCTCCTGGACGAGGTGGGCACGGACGCGGCCCGCTACACGCTCTTGACCCGCTCGTCGGACACCGCCCTCGACTTCGACATCGACCTGGTGACTCGGCAGACAATGGACAACCCCGTCTACTACGTGCAGTACGCGCACGCCCGGATCGCCAGCCTCCTCCGGGTGGCGGCGGAACAAGGTCTGCGCCTGGCGCCGATGCCTGAAGTCGACCTCTCGGTCCTGACCGCGGAATCCGAGCTGGACCTCCTTCGCACGCTGTCCGAGCTGTCGGAAGTGGTGGAGCTCACGGCGCAGGCGCTGGCCCCGCATCGCCTGACCCGTTACGCGGAGGAGACCGCTGCCGCCTTCCATCATTTCTACACCGAGTGCAGGGTGATCACGGAAGACGCCGCGCTCACGCAAGCCCGCCTGTGGCTCTCCGCCGCGACCAAGCAGGTCGTCGCCACCACGCTGGGATTGCTCGGAGTGAGCGCGCCCGAATCGATGGAGCGGATCGGTGGGGACGAGCACTGAGGCCGGCTCGCGCCCCGGGGATACCGCGCCCCCGGCCTTCGTGGTGCGGCCGGCCGGGCCCAAGGACGCCGCTTCGTTCCTGGAGATGTGGAGGGCCGTCATCGCCGAGCGAAAGCATGTCCGTACCGAACGCGCATCGGAGTCAGCAAGGTTTTACCGCCGGCGCTACTTCCGCCGGAGCTGGTCGGACGATCAGGCCTCGATCGTGGCCGTGCATGGGGACCGAGTGATCGGCCACCTGAACGTGTCCCGCGAGGACAGCCCGGTCACGCGGCACGTCGCCTCGATCGGGATGGCGGTGGCGTCCGACTGGAGGGGAAAAGGGGTGGGGTCCGCGCTCATGTCCGAGGCCATCCGGTGGGGTCACCGGTTCGGCGTGGAGAAGCTCGCCCTGTCCGTCTATCCGGACAACGAGCCGGCCCTGGCGCTCTATCGCAAGTTCGGCTTCCAGGAGGAAGGCCGTTTGACGGGTCATTCCAAGAAGTCGATCGGATACCGGGACGAGATCGTGATGGGCCTGTGGCTCATCCAGCGACCACACCCGTGACGCCGCAGCGGATGATGACGCGCGCGCGTCCCCGGCCGTGGCGAGGGGTCATCGAGGAGTACCGGGACTGGCTGCCTGTGGAGGCGTCCACGCCAGTGGTGACGCTGGCGGAGGGAGGCACGCCGCTGGTCCGCTCCGAGGCCCTGTCGCAGGCAACCGGGTGTGAGGTCTACCTGAAGTTCGAAGGCGCCAACCCCACGGGCTCCTTCAAGGACCGCGGGATGACCATGGCCATCTCCAAGGCGATGGAGGCGGGAGCGCGCGTGGTCGTGTGCGCGTCCACGGGCAACACCAGCGCCTCGGCGGCCGCGTACGCCGCTAGGGCGGGGATCGTATGCGCCGTCCTGGTTCCCGCCGGAAAAGTCGCCGCCGGGAAGATGGCCCAGACGCTGGTGCACGGGGCTCGCCTGCTCGAGGTGGACGGGAACTTCGACGCGGCTCTGGAGGTGGCCCGGGCCCTCGCCGAGCGGTACCCGGTCGCACTGGTCAATTCGGTCAACCCCTACCGGCTCCAGGGGCAGAAGACCGCGGCATTCGAGATCTGCGACGCGCTGGGCCGCTCCCCCGACTACCACCTGACCCCTGTGGGCAACGCCGGCAACATCACCAGCCATTGGATGGGCTACACCGAGTACGCAGCGGCGGGGGCGATCGAACGACCACCCGTCCTGTTCGGCTTTCAGGCGGCAGGTGCCGCTCCCATCGTGGAGGGCCATCCGGTGGCGAACCCTTCCACCATCGCCACCGCCATTCGGATCGGGAACCCGGCGTCTTGGGAGCTGGCCGAGAAAGCGGCGGCCGAGTCGGGCGGTCAGATCCTCTCGGTGACCGATCGGGACATCCTGGCCGCCTACCGCCGCGTCGCACGCGAGGGGCTGTTCGCGGAGCTGGCGTCATCGGCATCCGTCGCCGGGCTGCTCCGGTTGGTGTCGGAAGGCCGCCTGGACAACGGTGCCACCGTCGTCTGTGTGCTCACCGGCCACGGCCTCAAGGAGCCAGACTGGGCCATCGCGGGGGCCGGAACACCGCCCCGTCTGCCGGTCGACGCCGACGCCGTCGCGGCCGCCCTCGGCTTGTGATGCCAACGTGCACCTGACGGTCCGCGCCCCGGCCACAGTGGCCAACCTAGGCCCCGGCTTCGACTGCCTTGCCCTCGCCCTGGACGTCGGTAACGAGTTCACCATCGACACCGAGGCCGAACCGGGGGTCGAGGTTGCGGGAGAGGGCCACGGGGAGCTCCCCGAGGATGGGACCAACCTCGTGTTCCGCGCCATCACTTACCTGGCCGGGCAGCTGGGAGGCGGGCTCCCGGCCTTCCGACTCAGCTGTACGAATGCCATCCCCGTGCAACGGGGGCTGGGGTCATCCGCGGCGGCCGTGGTGGGCGGGATCCTGCTGGCCGACCGGTTGCTGGGCGCCGGCCTGTCCCCCGAGCGGCTCCTGGAGGTCGCCGTGGACCTCGAGGGCCATCCCGACAACGTGGCCGCCTGCCTGCACGGGGGGGTGGCCCTGGCTTATCTGTCGGCCGCCGGCTGGCGGGCGGAGGCCCTCGATCCGAGTCCGGCCCTCCGCCCTGCCCTGCTGATCCCGGAGGCGGAGCGGCTCCCCACGGAGGACGCTCGGCGAGTCCTCCCGCGGTCCCTCCCGTTCGCCGACGCGGCCTTCAACGCCGGCCGTTCGGCGCTGGCGGTGCTGGCCCTGACCACCCGGCCCGAGTTGCTCGCCGAAGCCCTCGAGGACCGGCTCCATCAGGGCTACCGGCTCCCGCTGATCCCGGGGGCTCGGGCCCTGTTCGAGGACCTCCGGGACGGAGGGTTCCCGGTGTGCCTGGCCGGATCGGGTCCTTCCCTGATGGTGTTCGAGCAGGATGGTCGCACCGTGCAGGACCTCGGGCCGGGGTGGCGAGTGATCCGGCCGCGCATCGACCGGCGCGGAGCGACGATCAGCGCAACGGAATGAGTGGAGGCGCAGTCAAACCCTCAACGCGATCCCAACGTATGACGAACGTCATTGAGGACGTACCAACAGGGACGTAGACTGCGCCGGGTCGGGGGTTCCCCGCCTCCCGAGCCGGTCCGCGGCCTTCCCCCGAGCATCGAGGCGAGTGGAAGCATGGACCCGGAGCAGGCGATACAGCCCGAAGCGCTGACCAGAGCGCCAGCGGAGGCCGTTCCTCCGCTGCTGACGGATTTCGCCAGCCAGGTCCTCGCGGTGAAGGAAGGGGAGACCTTCCTCTACTCGGACGTGGCTGGAAACCTGGACGACCACCGGGAGTTGGGCCACGGCCTGTATCACCAGGACACTCGGTTCCTATCGCACTTTCAGATGAAGCTCTCCGGCCGGGACCCTGTGCTCCTGTCCTCGTCGGCCGAACGGGCCTACATGTCCTACATCGACCTGACCAACCCCGAGCTGCTCGAGGACAGCGGGATGGCGGTCCCCCAGCAGACGCTGAACGTCCGTCGGGTCCGCGTGGTGAGCGGGCGCCTGTACGAGCGGGTCCGGGTCAAGAACTACAACCCGAACCCAGCCCAGCTCACGTTGAGCTTCTCGCTGGCCAGTGACTTCGCCGACATCTTCGAGGTCCGGGGACTGCGCCGGCTTGCCCGCGGCCATCCCGAGCCCCCTCGAGCCGAAGGGTCCCGGGCCGAGCTCGCCTACCTGGGCGCCGACGGCGTGACGCGCCGAACGATCGTGGAGTTCGACCCACCCCCGGACAGGCTCGAGGTCGTGGGAGACCGGATCGAAGCGGACTTCGTCCTTCGCCTCGCGCCTCACCAGACCCGGCTCGTGTCGACCACGGTGGAGCCGGTGGTGGACACGGTTCGTCCCGCCCCCGCGGAGTTCGACGCGGCCGTGCACCGCCTGCGCCGGTCATACGAGGACTGGGAGCAGGACTGCACCCAGATCATCACGGACAACGAGCTGTTCAACTCGCTCGTGGTCCGGGGGCTCCGTGACCTTCGCGCCCTGTACACCGCCACCGATGGTGGAGGGATCATCGCCGCCGGCATCCCCTGGTACGTCGCCGTGTTCGGGCGGGACGCCCTGATCAGCTCCCACCAGCTTCTCTCCGTGAACCCGCGTCCGGCCCGGGACTCCCTTCGCATGCTTGCCCGGTATCAGGGGACGAAGGTCGACCCCTGGCGAGACGAGGAGCCCGGCAAGATCCTGCACGAGATCCGCCGGGGCGAGCTCGCCGGGGCGGGGTACGTCCCGCACTCCCGCTACTACGGGACCGTCGACGCCACGCCATGGTTCGTGTTCCTGTGGGCCCAGTACTTCCGGTGGACCGGGGACCTGGAGTTCGCCGAAGAGCTGATGCCGAACATCCGCGCCGCCCTCACCTGGATCGACCAGTACGGAGACCAGGACGGCGACGGGTTCGTGGAGTACCTGTGCCGGGCCCCGGGCGGGATCGTGAACCAGGGGTGGAAGGACTCGTTCGATGCCGTGGTGCACGCGGACGGCACCCTGGCCACGGGCCCGATCGCCTTGGTCGAGGTGCAGGGATACGTGTACATGGCCAAGCAGCGAGCGGCCGACGTCTTCGACGCCATGGGGGACTTCCGGACCGCGGCCCGGCTTCGGGAGGAGGCGGCGGATCTCCGTGAGCGGTTCAACGAGGCGTTCTGGATGGATGACGAGAAGTACTTCGCCGAGGCTCTGGACGGCGACAAGCGGCAGGTCCGCACGATCACGTCGAACCCCGGCCATTGCTTGTACTCCGACATCCTCGAACCCGACAAGGCGGAATACGTGGCTCGAAGGCTCCTCCAACCCGACATGTTCAGCGGGTGGGGCATCCGGACCATGAGCAAGAGCGCGGCTGCCTACAACCCGATGAGCTACCACAACGGGTCGGTGTGGCCGCACGACAACGCGCTGATCGTGGCAGGGCTGAAGCGATACGGGTTCATCAAGGCAACGAACCGTGTGGCCACGGCCATCTTCGACACGGCCATCCATGCGGATTACATGCGCCTGCCCGAGCTGTTCTGCGGTTTCACCCGCCGGACGCCGAACCAGCCCGTGGCCTATCCGGTGGCCTGCTCGCCGCAGGCGTGGGCGGCGGGCTCGCCACCCCTCATGTTGCAGGCGATCCTCGGCATCTCGGCGCGGGCCCACACCAACACGGTCACCGTGAACAAGCCGCACCTTCCACCCTGGCTGAACGTGGTGGAACTGCGGAACCTTCGCGTCGGCCAGAGCACAATCTCGCTGGTGTTCCGGCGGGAGGGCGACATCACGGGTTTCTCGCTGCTGGACCGCAAGGGCGACGTGCGCGTCGTGATGGAGGAGTAGCGGGTCGCCGGCCCTCCTAGGGGGCTTGCTCGCCTCAGATCAATGCGCCGACACCCCGGTCGGGATTACCGGGCGCAGCCTTTGGTCGAGACGGCGCTGGTGCGACCCTCCGCCTGCTGTAGCTTCGGGATGACTTCGATCGACGTGATGGCGTAGCCGATCTTCCCGTCAGTGGTGGACGCGGCGAACACGACGCCGGCCACCTCCCCGCCGGACAGGACGAACGGGCCTCCGGAGTTCCCCGGCCGAACCACGGCCTGCAACTCGTAGACGTCGCGCTCCACGGTGGATCGGCCGTAGATGTCCCGCCCCACGGCGGTGATGTCCCTGCGCACGGCGGCGCCACTGTACTTGAGCGAGCCGCCGCCCGGATAGCCGAGCACCGCCCCATCCGTCCCCCGGTCCTCTTCCTTCGGGTCGAGGGTCAGCACTGTGCCGGGGGTCGTGTCGACCCGCAGCACGGCGATGTCGAGCTTCGGATCGAACAACACGGTGACGGCATTCTGTGAACCGCCGTTCTGTTCCTGCACCTGCGGGGTCTTCACGCCGGCCACCACGTGAGCATTGGTGATGACGTAGTGCGAGGCGGCCACGAAGCCGCTGCCCTCCTGGATCGCCCCGCAGGCCGCCCCGACGATCCGAACCGTGCTCTGGTCGGCCAGCCTGGCGATGGCCCGCACCTCCTTGTTGGAGGGCCCCTGCACCGGCCCGGCCGGCGCCGGAGGGAGGTCGGCGAAAACCTCGGGGAACCCGAATCGGTTCAGGAACTGCCTGACCTCCCCGATAAGGGACGGCGGCCGGGGGAAGACGCCGTTCAGCCCCCGTATGACTGCCGACCCGCGGATCTCGCTGGACAGTGCGGGGAACGGGCCGTTCACCAGATTCCATCCGATGAACCACGTGGCCACCAGGACCGCGACGACCGCGACCGCCGTGCCGGCCACCGAGTCGACCGTCCCCAGCACGCTCTGCCGGGCCAGCGACCAGATCCGGATGCCGACCAGCCACCCGAGGGCGTCGCCGATGCCGGCTCCGGCGAACAGGGTGATCAGGGCGACCGTGGCCTGGCCGAAGGGGGTCGAGGCCAGGCCGGCCACTCGAGGCGCCAGCAGGGCGCCGGCCAGGAGTCCCAGGATCAGGCCGGCATAGGTGATGATCTGGAGCGCGGCTCCCCGCCGATATCCGTTGAACGCGGCCAAGCCGAGCAGGACGAGGATGGCGAGGTCCAGCAGGTTCACAGCGCCTATGGTCCCAGAAGCGGCAGCGAAGCTTGGGACGTCGTGGGGACAAGTAAACTGCAGCGAACCGTGGTCACCATCGCGCACATCTCCGACCCGCACGTCGGTTCGCCGTATTTCGTTCCCAACCTGATGAACCGCGTGATCGTCGAGTTGAACGAGCTCGAGCCGGACATCGTCGTGTGCACCGGGGACCTCACCAACGAGGGCTATCGGCAGGAGTACAAGAACTGGCTGGCGTACCGGGACCGCATCAAATCGCCCATCGTGACCGTTCCCGGGAACCACGACGCTCGCAACGTCGGCTACCTCCACTTCGAGGAACTCATCGGTCCTCGCCACTGGGCCGCCGATGTCCTCGGCGTTCGGATCGTGGGAGCCGACTCGAGCGAGCCCGACCTGAACGACGGTCAGATCGGCCGCGAGCGGTACCCGTGGATCCGCGAGCAGTTCGCCTCCGCCGCCGAGCTGAAGATCTTCGCCATCCACCACCACCTCATCCCGGTGCCCGGGACCGGGCGGGAGCGCAGTATCATCAACGACGCCGGCGACCTGCTGGAGGTCCTCATCGAAGCCGGCGTGAACATCGTGTTGAGCGGCCACAAGCACGTGCCCTACGTGTGGCGCTTGGAGAACGTCTACATCGTGAATGCCGGGACGTGCTCGTCGCTCCGCTTACGCGGATACACGCGCCCGTGTTACAACATCGTCGAGGTCGAGGGGGACGAGGTGAAGATCCACCGCAAGTTCCCCTTCGGCGGGCAGACCATCCTGGCCCACTTCTCGCTGTCGAGCGGGGCGCAGTACCACCGGCAGCTCGAGGCTCTGGTGCAGGAAGCCCGCCCGGGCGTATCCCTGTCGACGGAATAGCTCACGAACGCGGCCGCCGGCCGCGAGCGACGAACCCAAAGGACCAGGAGGGCGATTGAAGGTCATCGCGCTGGTCGACGGCGAGCACTATCCCGAGGTCACTCGGTGGGGCCTCGATGCGGCCCGCTCGGCGGGCTACGAGGTCGTCCTGGCGTGGGTGGTTGGCGGGACCGAGAAGCTGAAGGGCCCTGCCGCTCTGATCGATCTCGGCGAGATCCCGGTGGTGGCGAGCGGTCCCGCCGGCAACCTCATGCAGGACTTGAGCCGCGCGATTCGTGACGTTCGACCAGAGGCGATCCTCGATCTCTCGGATGAACCGATTCTGGTCTACGAACGGCGGATGGAGCTCGTCTCGGTGGCCCTGTCGATGGGACTCCCTTATATCGGTCCCGACTTCAGGTTCGATCCTCCCGTCACCGAGCCCCCGCTCCCGGTTGCTGCCCTCGGCGTGATCGGCACCGGGAAGCGGGTCGGGAAGACCGCCGTCGCCGGTCACACCGCGCGGCTGGCGGCGGCCGGCGGCCGCCGCCCGATGGTGGTGGCCATGGGGCGGGGCGGCCCTCCGGAACCGGTGGTCACCGCACCGGCCGACGCCACGCTGGAGGCGCTGCTCGGCAGGGTGGCACGAGGCGAACACGCCGCCTCCGATTACCTCGAGGACGCCTTGACCGCGAACGTGGCGACGATCGGAGCGCGGAGGGCCGGGGGAGGGCTGGCCGGGAGGCCGTTCGCCACCAACGTGGCCGAGGCGGCGCGGCTCGCCGCCTCCAGCGGCGCCGACCTAGTGATCCTGGAGGGGAGCGGGGCCTCGGTCCCCACCGTGCCGTGGGACGCCGGCGTGCTGGTGGCGCCTGCTACCCTTGCTCCCGAGCACCTGGGCGGCTATCTGGGGCCCTTCCGCGTATTGCTTTCGGACCTTCTGATCCTTATGATGGATGGCAGCCCGACCGGGCGTGACAACGTTTCGACCCTCTATCCCTTGGCTCGTCGGCTCCGCGAGGACATCCGGTTGGCTCTGGCAGAGCTCCAACCGGTCGCGCTGGCCGACGTGAGAGGCAAGGATGCGTTCTTCGCAACGACCACACACCCTGAACTGGCAGCCCGCCTGGCAAGTCAACTCGAAGGCACGGCGGGGTGCCACGTGGTGAGCGTCTCCTCCCACCTCGCCGACCGGGCCGCCCTGGAGCAGGACCTGGGGACGGCGCCGCCGTTCGACGTGCTGCTCACTGAGCTCAAGGCGGCCGCGATCGACGTGGCGGCGAGGAAGGCGCTCGATCGAGGGGCGGAAGTCGTGTTCGTGGACAACCGCCCGAAGGGCGTGGGCGGCGACGGTGACCTGGACGCGCTGCTCGCGGAGACTCTGGAACTCGCCGGGGAACGGGCAGCGGAGAAGAGATGACAGACAACAAAGTGATCGTGATCTCGGGTTCCGAGCCCGGCCTCCCGTACTCCAAGGGGCTGCGGGCCTCCGAGCTCATGGTGACCGGCCTGTCGCCATACCGCGCCTACCAGGTGGCCGAGCAGCTGGAGGAGCGCCTCCGCGAACGGCGGGTGGCGAGCGTCACCGCTGAGGAGCTCGACGACCTCACCATCGACGTCTTGACCGACGTGGCCGGCGAGCGCTACGCCACCAACTTCTTGACGTGGAGGGAAGTTCGGAATCTGGACATCCCCCTGGTCGTCATGATCGGCGGCGCCACCGGGGTGGGGAAGTCGACCATCGCCACGCAGCTCGCGGTGCGCCTCGGCATCGTGCGGGTGGTGGCCACCGACGCCATCCGGGAAGTGATGCGGGCCCTGTTCACCATCGAGCTGATGCCGACCCTGTACACCTCTTCGTTCGACGCCGACTCAGCGCTGCGCGAGCCTCCCCCCCGGCCGGCGGATCGCGTAGTGGTCGGGTTCCGCGAGCAGACCGCGGCCGTCGCCGTGGGGGTTCGGGCCCTGGTGGAGAGGGCGGCCGTGGAGGGGACCAGCGTGGTGATCGAAGGCGCCCACGTGGTGCCCGGTTTCTTCGACCTCGGCCCGTACGAGGGAAGAGTTCTGGCGGTCCCCGTTGTTATCACCGTGGAGGAAGAAGACCTTCACCGCAGCCACTTCTCGGTCCGCTCGACCGAGCCCGGCACCCGCCCCTACGAGCGGTACATGGCAGGTTTTCAGAACATCCGACGGGTGCAGAAATACATCAAGAGCCAGGCCCTCACCCACAACGTTCCCGTCATCCCGAACTACAGCCTCGACCAGTGCCTGTCCGCGGTGATCGACCTGGTGGTCGATCGCGCCACCGAGCACCTGCGGGAGCGAAGGCGGGAGGGAACTCGGGGCGGCAGTGCGGCGAAGCGCCCGAACCAACTGGAGGCGAGCAGGCGATGAAGCTGTTCCTCGACACCGCGAACCTCGAGGAGATCCGCGAGATCAAGAAGTGGGGGGTGCTCGGAGGGCTCACCTCCAATCCCACCCTCATCGCGAAAGAGAAGCCGGACGACGTCGAGACGTACATGAAGGAGCTGTGTGCCGAGGTCGATGGCCCGGTCTCGCTCGAGACCACGGCCGTGAACGCCGATGAGATCTATGAGCAGGGGATCCGGCTCTCCCAGATCGCGCCCAACGCGGTGGTGAAGGTGGCCATGACCCCGGACGGCCTGGAAGCCGGCAAGCGGCTGGTCGAGCAGGACATCCCGGTGAACGTGACCCTGGCGTTCTCGCCCGCCCAGGCCATCCTCGCCGCCGAGATCGGGGCTACGTACGTCTCGCCGTTCCTGGGGCGGTTGGACGACGCGGGAGCCGATGGGATGCACGTCCTGTGGGAGATCTGCGAGATCTACGAGGTCCAGGGGTACGACACGTTGGTGCTGGCGGCCTCCCTTCGCCATCCCATGCACGTGGTGGAGGCGGCCCAGGCCGGCGCGGACGTGGCCACGATGCCGTACGAGGTGTTCGCGAAGCTCGTGAAGCATCCCCTCACCGACATCGGTCTGGAGAAGTTCCTGGCCGATTGGAACAAGCTCGAAAAGAGCTGAAGGAAGGAGCATGACCGTGGAATCACGCACGATGGAACGCTCGGAGCTCGAAGGGAAGGTCCTCGCCGAGCTCCAGCGGATCGCCGATACGCTCGGCCTGGAGGGGCATCAGCGCCTCCGCAAGGGCGACCTGATCAACGCCATCCTGGAGAAGGCCGCCACCGACGGGCAAGGAGCCAGGTCGGGACCAACCGAAGCGGCCTCCGCCGAAGGCGTGGAGGCGTCGGCCGCCGACGGCTCGGAGAACGGGCAGACCGCCCAGGCTCAAGCCGCCGGGGGATCGGTCGAAGCCCCGGCCCGCCCCTCGGCGACCGGGACCATGGAGCGGCCCGCCGGCACGGAACGGCCGCGCCGCCTGTCCCGCGAGGAGCGCCGCCGAGAGCGGGAGCGCCGCCGAGAGCGGGAGCGGGAGGAACGCGAGGAGGAGATCTCCACTGCTCCGTCCCGCACCGGGGTGCTGGACGTCCTCCCGGAGGGATACGGGTTCCTGCGGACCACCGGGTACCTGCCGGGACCGGAGGACATCTACGTCTCGCTGTCGCAGATCCGCCGGTTCGGGTTGCGACGGGGGGATCAGGTCGTCGGCAAGGTCCGCCAGCCGAGGGACAACGAGAAGTACCCGGCCCTGCTACAGATCGAAACGGTGGCGGGGGTCGATCCCGATACCGCACGGCAGCGGCCGGACTTCGACAAGCTGACCCCGCTGTTCCCCGACGAGCGCTTTCGCCTGGAGCACGACCCCAAGGGGATCACCGAGCGGATCATCGACCTGATCGCCCCGGTGGGGAAGGGCCAGCGAGGCATGGTGGTGTCGCCCCCGAAGGCAGGGAAGACCACCGTCCTCAAGCAGATCGCCGGAGGGATCCTGAACGCCGATCCCGAGACCCACGTGATCATCCTGTTGGTGGACGAGCGGCCCGAGGAAGTCACGGACTGGCAGCGAACGGTGGCCGCGGCAGAGGTCGTGTACTCCACCTTCGACAAGCCGGCCGACCAGCACACCCAGATCACGGAGCTGGTGTTGGAGCGGGCCAAGCGCCTGGTCGAGCAAGGTCAGAACGTGGCCATCCTGCTCGACTCGATCACCCGGCTGGCCCGGGCTTACAACCTCTCCGCGCCGGCTTCGGGCCGGATCCTGTCGGGAGGCGTGGACTCCACGGCCCTCTACCCGCCCAAGCGGTTCTTCGGAACCGCCCGGAACCTCGAGGAGGGCGGTTCGCTGACGATCATCGCCAGCGCCCTGGTCGAGACCGGTTCCCGGATGGACGAGGTGATCTTCGAGGAGTTCAAAGGAACCGGGAACTGGGAGATCCGTCTGGACCGGAACCTGTCTGAGAAGCGCATCTTCCCGGCCCTCAACATCGAGGCCTCCGGTACGCGTAAGGAGGAGCGCCTCCTGTCGACCGAGGAGCTGGCGCTGGTGTGGCGGCTTCGCAGGGTGCTACACGCGCTCGACCCGGGGGCCGCGCTGGAGCTGCTCATCGACAAGATCCGAGTTACCAAGTCGAACGACCAGTTCCTGCGAGAGATCGCCAAGGCCCCGGTCGCGGACTAGGGCGCTGGCGAAGTGGCAGGCTGGGGGGACGACCCGGTCATGGCGGAGCTCCAACGGGCGCTCGCCGACGAGTGGACGCCGGTCGAGGTGAAGGACGAACACGACTCCACCGGGACCTCATTCGATGTCGTCACGGTGGAGAAAGCGGGGGAGAGGAAGGAATTCCGGAGCGATCACTTGGCGTTCCACCGGTACGTGGAAGGCCTGATGGAGGACTACGGCCTCTCGTACTCTTAGGGCGGAGGTGGCCCCCGCAGAGGCTGTGGGGCAGGCCGCCGGCGGAACGAAAGGAAAGCAGATGAAGCAGGGGATCCATCCCGAATATTCGATTGCCACGGTGAAATGTTCGTGCGGGAACGCCTTCGTGACCCGCTCGACCAGGCGCGAGATCCACGTCGAGATCTGCTCGGCCTGCCATCCGTTCTACACGGGCCGGCAGAAGTTGGTCGACACCGGTGGCCGAGTCGAGCGGTTCCAGAGGCGGTACGGGCAGCGGCGGAGCCCGGGCCGGTAGCCAGTTCGCGTCAGACACTGGAGGAGAGGCTGAAGTGCCCGCCCAGGATCACTTCTACGGTGGCCAGGCCGTCATCGAGGGAGTGATGATGCGCGGCCGAGGCCACTGGGCGGTGGCGGTCCGCCGCCCCGACCAGTCGGTTCACATCGAATCCCACGAAGTCCGGTCGATCGCTCGCCGCTTCCCACTGTTGGCCAAGCCCGGCCTCCGGGGGATCCTCGCGCTCGGACAGGCGCTGTCGATCGGAACGCGGGCGCTCTCGGTCTCGGCGAACCAATCCGTCGAGGACGACAAGCGGCTGACCCCTCGCCAGATGGCCTTCTCGATGGCCCTTGCCTTCGTCATGTTCACGGCCCTGTTCGTGGTGGGTCCCTACCTCGGGTTGCGGGTGTTCCGCCGTCAGGTGCACTCAGGGCTTGTTCGGAACCTCGCCGAAGGCGGGCTGAGGATCCTGCTGTTCCTCGGTTACCTGGCGTTGATCGGCAGGATCAAGGACATCCGCCGCGTCTTCCAGTATCACGGCGCCGAACACAAGACGATCTCCGCGTACGAGCATGGCGACCCGCTGGAGCCCGAGAAGGTCGACCGCTGGTCCACCTTGCACGTTCGCTGCGGCACCAACTTCCTGTTGATCGTGATGCTGTTGACGGTGCTGGTGTACACGGCGTTCGGGTCCAGAGGCATCCTGGCCGGGATCCTGTTCCGCGTCGTCGCCATCCCGGTGATCGCCGGCATCTCCTACGAGATGCTTCGCCTCGGCGCTAGGTTCACCCGGTCCCGAGCGATGCGGGCGCTGATGGCCCCCGGACTGTGGCTCCAGAAGATCACCACCAAGCCACCTGACCTGAGCCAGATTCAGGTCGCCATCGCGGCGTTCGAGGAAGTCCTCCGCCGCGAGGGCAAGCTCACCACCGCCCCGGCCGACTGATCTCCCGATTCGGGGCGCCCGTGCTGTCCATAATGGCTCGTCATGCGTGAGCGGCTCGAAGAGATCGAGGAGCGGTACGAGGAGCTCGGCCGGGAACTGTCCAGGCCGGAGGTCTCGGCAGACCTGGGGCGCCTCCGGGACCTCGGCCGCCGGCACGCCGAGCTCCACGACATCGTCACCACCAATCGGGCGTACCGGGAGGCCGTGCGCCAGGCCGAGGAAGCTCGCGCCATGGCGAGGCAGGAGCGAGACCCGGAGATGGCCGAGTTTCTCAAAGGGGAGGAGGAGGCCGCCGGCAGGAGGGCCGCCGACCTCCAGAAGCAGCTCGAGACCCTGCTCCTCCCCAAGGACCCCAACGACGACAAGGACGTCGTCGTCGAGATCCGGGCGGGGACGGGCGGCCAGGAGGCCACCCTGTTCGCCGCGGACCTGTTCGAGATGTACGGGCGCTATGCCGAGCGCAGGCGGTGGAAGACGGACGTGCTCTCCTCGAGCGCCTCGGACCTCGGTGGGTTCAGGGAGGTCGTCCTGGAGATCAAAGGGAAAGGCGCGTACTCGCGCCTGAAGCACGAATCCGGGGTGCACCGGGTCCAGCGCATCCCGGTGACCGAGTCCGGCGGGCGCATCCACACGTCCACGGCCACCGTTGCCGTCCTTCCCGAAGCGGAAGAGGTCGATGTCCACGTCGAACCCGACGATCTCCAGATCGACGTGTTCCGCTCCTCGGGCCCCGGAGGACAGAGCGTGAACACCACCGACTCCGCCGTGCGCGTGACCCACAAGCCGAGCGGCATCGTGATCAGCGTCCAGGAGGAGCGCTCGCAGCGCCAGAACCGGGAGAAGGCCATGCGCTACCTGCGGGCGCGCCTGCTGAAGCTGGCTCAAGAGGAGCAGCAGAGGCAAGAAGCAGCCGCTCGCAAGGCCCAGGTCGGGACGGGGGAGCGTTCGGAGAAGATCCGGACCTACAACTACCCCCAGAACCGCGTGACCGACCACCGCATCCCGGGGCTCTCCGTCCACAACCTCCCGGAGGTCCTGGCCGGAGACCTGGACAAGTTCGTGGACGCGTTGCTTGACCAGGAGCGGCGCGGGCAGCTCTCGGGCGGCGACGGCCAGCCCGTTCCTCCCGATCGATGAAGCCGGCGGACCTCGTCCGGCGATCGGCTGTTTACCTCGCCGCGCACGGGGTGGAAAGCCCCCGGGCCACGGCTGAAGCGTTGCTCATGCACTTCCTGGGGACGGACCGGGCGAGACTCTACGCGAGGATCGACGGGCTGGATACGGCAACCGCCCGGCTCTACGGGCGGGCGTTGTGCCAGCGCTGTTCCGGCACGCCGCTCCAGTACCTGACCGGCGAACAGCAGTTCATGGACCTGGCGCTGAAGGTCTCACCCGGCGTGTTCGTTCCCCGGCCGGAGACCGAGGGGCTGGTGGAGGCGGCCCTCGAGGCGATCGCGGCCGTGGCCACGCCCGTGGTGGTCGATGTCGGGACCGGAACGGGCGCCGTGGCACTGGCCATCAAGCGACACCGTCCGGACGCCCGCGTCCTCGCCACCGACGTGTCAGAGGCGGCCGTTACGCTTGCCGCGCGGAACGCGACCCGGCACGGCCTGGACATGGAGGTCCACCAGGGTGACCTCGTCCGTCCGTTGCCGCCGGTTCTGCGTGGGCGACTCGACCTCCTGGTGAGCAACCCCCCCTACGTGACTCAGGAGGAGTACGAGACCCTGCCCGAGGAGGTGAGGGCGGAACCGTACGAGGCGCTGGTGGGAGGCACCGAGGTTCACCGACGGCTGGTCGAGCTGGCTCCGGCATGGCTGGTCCCGGGTGGGTGGCTCGTGGTCGAAATCGGGGCCGACCAGGGGGCCCAGGTGGGGGCGCTGTTCGAGGCTCGCCTCGATCACGTCGAGGTTCTGCCGGACCTGGCGGGGCGAGATCGGGTGGTCCGCGGCCGCACTCCCGCGCGGTGAGCGAGGTCTTCGAGGTCGATCCGGAGCATCCGACAACTTCCTCTGCTGCCCTGGCGGCTGCTGCCCGGGCGCTGGCACAGGGCTTGCTCGTGGTCCTCCCGACGGAGACCGTCTACGGGATCGCGTGCCGCCCGGACGAGCCGTCGGCGACGGGGCGGGTGTTCGGGGCGAAGCGGAGGCCCCACGGCCTCAATCTGCCCGTGCTGGCAGCGGACGCGGAGGCTGCCTGGGAATTGGTGGGCTCCGACGATCGGGCCACTCGCCTGGCCGCGGCGTTCTGGCCAGGGCCCCTGACGATGGTGCTTCCCCGGTCCGGGCGTTCGCGACCTTGGGAACTGGGGGAACGTCGCGACTCGATCGCCCTGCGAGTACCGGACCTCCCGCTCGCTTCCTCCTTGCTCCGCAGGGTGGGGCCGATGGCGGTCACGAGCGCCAACCTCTCCGGCCAACCGCCCCTGTCCGATCGGGACGAGCTCGTCGCGACCCTCGGCGATGCCGTGGCCGTGTACCTCGTGCTGGTCCCGGGGATCGCTTCCCCTCACGGGAACCCCTCCACGGTCGTCGACCTGACGGGCGAGGAGGTGCGCGTCCTCCGCCCTGGACCGCTCCCGGCGGAGCGGATCCGGGCAACCGCCGCAGGGCGTTGATCCACCCCCCTCCGGAGGGCGGGTCGCTACACTGGCCCGGGATGGGCAGGATCCTTCTTGTCTGCACTGGCAACATCTGCCGTTCTCCGATGGCCGAAGCGTTCATCCGCCACGAGCTCGATCAGCGAGGCATCGGCGGGATCTCCGTGGAGTCGTCCGGCGTGTCGGGATGGGAGGACTCGCCGACCACGCCCGAGGCCGCCGACGCGGTGCGGGAGTATGGGCTCGACCTCTCGGAACACCGAGGGCGACGGCTCGACCGGACCATGGTCGAGTCGGCCGAGCTCGTGGTGGGTCTCTCCGCGGAGCATCGCGATGCGGTCGCCGATCTCGTCCCTGAGGCTGCCGGCAGGACGTTCACCCTGAAGGAGCTGGTGCATCTGTTGGAGGTGGCCCCGGCCGAGCCTGCGGATGGCGACGCGGAACACACCCTCCGATCGTCGGTGCGAGCGGCAGCCGCCCTCCGTGAGTCGGACCCGAGCTCCCGCCTGCGCGACGAGGACGTGGCCGACCCGCTGGGCCTCGGGATCGAAACCTACCGAGCCGTGGCGTGGGAGATCGAGGACCTGTCGCGAAGGATGATGAACGGCCTCTTCCCAGACACGGATGGGGCGCGGGCCACACGGAAAGAAGGGCTCCAGGGTGGCCGGTCGAACGCCCGGTCACAGGGAGAGGGGGAGACGGGATGAGAGAGTTCGCCGCGGATTGGGAGACCCTGAAGTCCACCGACCCCGAGGTAGCCGGCGCCATCGCCAGCGAGCTCGAGCGGGAACGGACGACCCTCCGGCTGATCGCCTCCGAGAACTACGCGAGCCCAGCGGTCCTGGCGGCCCTGGCTTCAACGATGAACAACAAGTACGCCGAGGGGTATCCGGGGAAGCGCTATTACGGGGGCTGCGAGTTCGTCGACGTGACCGAGTCCCTGGCCATCGAGCGGGCCAAGCGACTCTTCGGGGCCGAGCACGCGAACGTCCAGCCGCACGCGGGGGCGCAGGCCAACATGGCCACCTACGGGGCCTTCCTCGAGCCGAAGAACCCCGAACAGAAGGTGCTCGGCATGGTCCTGGCCCACGGGGGGCACCTCACCCACGGCTCGCCGGTCAACTTCTCCGGGAAGTGGTTCAGCTTCGTTAGCTACGAGGTGGACAAGGACACGGAAGTCATCGACATGGACCGGGTGCGTGACCTCGCCCTGGAACATCGACCGAAGATGATCCTGGCTGGATTCACCGCGTACCCACGAGCCATCGACTTTGCCGCGTTCCGCACGATCGCCGATGAGGTCGGCGCCGTCTTCATGGTCGACGCGGCGCACTTCATCGGACTCGTGGCGGGCGATGCGTATCCCAGCCCGGTGCCCCACGCCGACGTGGTGACCTTCACGACGCACAAGACATTGCGAGGGCCCCGTGGGGCCATGATCCTGTGCAGGGACCAGTACGCCAAGGCCATCGACAAGGCGGTCTTCCCCATGATGCAAGGCGGCCCGATGGAGCACTGCATCGCGGCCAAAGCCGTCTGTTTGAAGGAAGCCATGCAGCCGGACTTCGCCGACTACGCCCACCGAACGGTCCGAACCGCCCGCGCCCTGGCTGACGGCCTCGCCGAGGTAGGGCTCCGGCTGGTCTCCGGAGGCACCGATTCGCATCTTGCGCTGGTCGACCTGCAGCCGATCGGTATGACGGGCGCGGACGCGGAGAGGGCGTGCGAGCGGGTTGGCATCGCACTCAACAAGAACGCCATCCCGTTCGACCCGCTGCCGCCGGCGACAGCGTCGGGGATCCGACTCGGGACTCCAGGGCCGGCCACCCTTGGGATGGATGAGCCGGAGATGAAAGAGGCGGCCCACATCATCGGGGAGGTGCTCAGGGAGCCCGATGACGACGCCGTGCGCGATCGCAGCAGGGCTCGGGTGCGGGACCTGATGCAGCGGTTCCCCGCGTATCCGTGATCGGGGCAAACCGGGGATGATTCCCTACGTCGGCGTGTTCCTGGCCACGGGCGGAGCCGTGCTGGCCGTCACGCCGGTCGTCAGGTGGCTGGCGGTGAGGATCGGGGCGATCGACCGGCCTTCGGATCGGAAAGTGCACCCCAAGCCGACACCCACCCTGGGAGGACTGGGGATCCTGGTCGGAGTACTCGTGGGGCTCGCGGTCGCCTATCTCTTTCCGGAGTTCCGAAGGATCTTCCGGCAAACCTTCGAGCTTCAGGGAACCGTCCTCGCCGCGGTGGTGATCACCGGACTGGGCTTGGTCGACGACCTCCGGGCGATCTCGGCACCGGCCAAGGCGGCCGGACAGATCCTCGCGGCCGGTGTGTTGATTCTGACCGGGGTCGAACTCCTCTTCTTCTGGTTCCCCACGCAGGGGGTGGTCTCGCTGGGGTCGGACCTGGCGGTCCCTCTGACGGTCGCCTGGGTCCTTCTCATGGTCAACGCGGTGAACCTGATCGACGGGCTGGACGGGCTGGCCGCGGGGATCGTGGCGATCGCGGCGGCGGCGTTCTTCGTGTGGGTCTACGTCGAGCCCTCCTCGTTCCCCGAATCGACCCACACCGCCGCGCTGCTGTGCGCGGTGGCGGCCGGGGCGGCCCTCGGGTTCCTCCCCTACAACTTCTATCCGGCCCGGATCTTCATGGGCGACTCTGGGTCGATGCTTCTCGGTTTGCTGCTGGCCTCGGCCACGATCGCCGGCGTCGGGCGGACGCTGCAGCCGCACGGCGGCGACGTGGCGGCCTTCGCCATCCCGGTGCTGATCCCGGTGTTCGTGCTGGCGGTTCCGTTGATCGACGTGGCCATGGCGGTGATCCGAAGAGTGCGACGGGGTCGCCCCGTCTTCGCCCCGGACAAGGAGCACATCCACCACCAGCTCCGGCAGATCGGCCACACGCACAGCCGGGCGGTCCTCATCATGTACTACTGGGCGATCCTTCTGGCCGGCTCCGGGCTGGCGGTGTCGTTCCTCAACGGCCGGTTGATCGTGGGGGCCATCGTCGTGGCTGCTCTCGCGTTGATCGCGGGCACGCTCGTCCCTCGTCGTTTGCGCGAGCGGCGACGGGCTCGGCGCGTGGCCAAGGCCGCGAAGACCCTCAGGGAGGCCGAAGTCGGTTCGAAGCCCGCCTGATCCCGGGCTATACTCGGCTTGTGAAAACTTTCACAAGCTCGCCGAGGCGAGGGCCGAAAATGACCGCTGACCTGCGGAAACGCTCATCTCGCTTTGACTCCGGCGAGAGGCGGCCGATATACTCCGGCCGCTCCATGGCCGGCAGACCCAACCCCGGAGACCCGAACAACCTTTGGGGCGGGATGTCCACTGGCTGGCAGATCACCATGTACCTGCTCGTCGCCGTTGGCGTCTTCGGAGGGCTCGGGTACTTGATCGACTGGTTGGCCGGGACTCCCAAGGCGTTCACGGCAGCGGGAATGGTCGTTGGGGCGGCTTTCGGGATCTACATGATCTATGTGAAGTACGGCAGGGAAGATGGCACGAGGCGCTGAGCCGGAGCGAGAGCTCGTTCGCAGGGCGGCCCCGTTCGCCTTGCCCGCCACCGGCCTGGCGCTCTTTGCCGGAGCCGCCGCGGGAGGCTGGAACGTTGGATGGTCCGCGGCCCTCGGTGTGGCCGTGGTCGCCCTCAACTTCGTGGCGGCCGGCCTTTCCCTTGCTCGGGCCGCCCGGATTTCGCTGACCGCGATCGCCGCAGTTGTGATGGGTGGGTTCGTAGTTCGAATGACGGCCATCGTGACCCTGATGTTCCTTCTCGACCGGATCACCTCGTGGTTCTCACCGTTGGCGTTCGGGCTGGCAGTCGTGCCGGCCACGATATTGCTGCTTACCTACGAATTGCACCTTCTCGCTGCGGGCGTGGGGCGAGACCTGATCATCCAGCCCGTAAAGCACAAGGTGTCGCCGTGAGAATGGCCGCGGCGCTACCCGTGATCGTCGCGGTCCCTTTCGAGAAGCCCACCACCAAAGACTTCGTGTGGTCGTGCTGGGGCGGATCGCTGCGCGTGTTCGGCATCAGCTTCTGCTTCAACTTCATCTTCTTCTTGCTCACCATCGCCTGCGTCACGTACATCCTGTTGTTCTTCTTGGCCTTCCGGAAGCCCAAGATCGTGCCGGGGAAGTTCCAGGTGCTGATGGAGTCGGGGATCGAATTCGTTCGCGAGCAGATCACGCTTCAGATGATCGGACCCGAGGGCCTGCCTTTCCTGCCCCTCCTGGCCACACTGTTCTTCTTCATCTTTCTCGGCAACATCCTGGAGGTCGTCCCGGGCGTCAACTTCCCCCTGAACTCCCGAATCGCCTTTCCCATCGTTATGGCGATCCTCGCCTGGGTCGTGTACAACACGGTCGGGATCAGGCGGCACGGGTTTATCGGCTACCTCAAGCTCGTCCTGTTTCCTCCGGGAATCCCCGAGAACGCATTCGGCCGGTTCGTCTTGAAGCCGTTCCTGGCTCTGATCGAGTTCATCTCGGTGATCTTGGTCCGTCCCCTGACGCTGTCCGTGCGTCTTTTCGCCAACATGGTGGCGGGGCACTTCCTTCTCGCCGTCTTCTTCCTCGGCACCATCGCCATGGCCACGGGCCACTATTTCGGCGAGGGCGTGAAAAAGAGCGTGGAAGCCTTCCTGGGAGGAGGGCTCTCCGCCGTCTCGTTCAGCTTGGCAGTGGTGTTGGTGGGGTTCGAGATCTTCGTGGCTGCCCTGCAAGCGTTCATCTTCAGCGTCCTGACCGCCAGCTACATCGCGGGCGCGATGGCCGAGGAACACTAAGGAGGGATCATGTTGGTGGCGCTGGTACACATGATCGGCCTGGTGGCGGAGACCACCGGTGACGTCACGGCCATCGGGAAGGGTCTTGTCTATGGCCTGGCGGCCATCGGCCCGGGTATCGGGATCGGGATCCTCATGGGCAAGTCGGTGGAGGCCATGGCCCGCCAACCCGAAGCCGCCGGTGTGGTCCGGGGCACGATGTTCATCGGGATCGGGCTCATCGAAGCCCTCGCGCTGTTCGGGTTCGTCTTGTCCTTCATCATCAGCTAGGAGGATGGCCATGCATGGACTGATCGCCACCCTCCTCCTCGCGGCCGAAGAGGTCAGCGACAAGAAAGACATCTATCCGAAGCTCTCCGAGCTCATCATCGGGGCGCTGGCCTTTGCCGTGCTGTTCTTTTTCCTGTCCAAGTGGGCGATGCCGAGGATCAATGGCATTCTCGAAGAGCGACGGAAGCGCATCCAGGGCGACCTGGAGAAGGCCGAGCAGGCCAAGAACGAAGCTGAGAACCTCCTGTCCGACTACCGGGAGCAGCTGGCCGGCGCTCGCGAGGACGCCAACCGGATCATCGAGGAGGCCCGCCGCACGGCGGAGGCCATGCGCAAAGACCTCATGGCCAAGGCCGAGCAGGAATACCAGGGGATCGTGGGCCGGGCCCAAGAGGAGATCCGGGCGGAGCGAGACCGGGTCTTCCAGGAGCTTAAGACCCAGGTCGGCGAGCTGTCCCTGGCGCTGGCCGGCCGTGTGGTGGGGGAGACGCTCGACAAAACACGGCAGCTCCGGCTGGTCGACGACTACATCAAGGAGCTCGAGGAGTTGGCCCCGTCCAACGGCAAGAAGGGGTCGCGGCGGCGGGACTCGAAGGAATGACGGCGGAGGAGCAATAGTGCCGGACAAGGACACGGTGGTCCAGGGGTACGCCCAGGCGCTGTTCGCGGTGGCCGAGGCCGAGGGTGAGCTCGAGCAAGTGGAGGACGAGCTTTTCCGATTCGGCAAGACCGCCCTCCGCGAGCCCGAGCTGCGGCAGGCCCTCACCGACCCAGCCCTCCCCGCCGACCGCAAGAGGTCGGTCATCGAGGACTTGTTGGGGGACAGGGCCAGCCGGCACACCGCGACGCTCCTCGGGTTTATCGTCGACCAGGGCCGAGCCAAGGACCTCCCTCGCATCATCGAGGCGATGGCCGAGCTGGCGGCGGAGCGTCGCCGCCAGGCCGTGGCAGAGGTCCGGACGGCCGTGCCCCTGGACGCGAGACGCCGGGACAGCCTGGCCAAGGCGCTGTCGAACGCCACGGGCAAGGACGTGGAGCTGAAGGTGCTGGTCGATCCCTCGGTCATCGGTGGGGTCGTCGCACAGGTCGGCGACCAGGTGTTCGACGGGTCGATCAAGCGGAAACTCGAACTCGCCCGCGAGCAGTTCGTTCGGATGCGATGAGGCTCGCCGGCGAGAGGAGGTCGTGAGCGGTGGCGCAGACGAGGAAGCGGAAGGAAGCCGAGGGGGCTTCGCCCGACGGCCCTCCCGAGCTGACCATCTCATCGAAGGAGATCGCCGCGGCCCTCCGCAAGTATGTGGAGGGTTTCGAGCCGTCCATGGAGCGCGAGGAGGTCGGGCGGGTCCTCACCACCGGTGACGGCGTGGCCACGGTCGAGGGGTTGCCCCGGGCCATGGCCAACGAGTTGCTCGAGTTCCCGAACGGCATCCTCGGCATCGCGTTCAATCTGGACGAGGACACCATCGGCTGCATCGTGCTGGGGGAGCCCGACGAGATCGAGGAAGGCGACCCCGTCAAGCAGACCGGCCGCATCCTTTCCGTCGGCGTGGGGGACGGCGTCCTGGGCCGGGTCATCACTCCGACCGGCGAACCGGTGGACGGGAAGGGCCCCATCCAGTTCGAGGATTACCGGGCGCTGGAGATCCAGGCGCCCACGGTCGTCCAGCGTCAGCCCGTCAAGGAGCCGCTCCAGACCGGGATCGTGGCCATCGACGCCATGACCCCGATCGGCCGGGGCCAGCGAGAGCTCATCATCGGCGACCGCCAGACCGGGAAGACGGCCATCGCCGTCGACACGATCATCAACCAGCGCGAGAACTGGGCCAGCGGCGATCCGAAGCGTCAGGTGAAGTGCATCTACGTGGCGGTAGGCCAGAAGGATTCGACCGTGGCCGAAGTGGTGGGCGCACTCGAGGCAAACGGGGCCATGCCCTACACGGTGGTCGTCGACGCGCCGGCCTCGGCGCCGGCCTCCTTCAAGTACATCGCTCCGTACGCCGGCGCTGCCATCGGCGCCCACTGGATGCACAAGAAGCAGCACGCGCTGATCATCTACGACGACCTGTCGAAGCAGGCCGACGCCTACCGCGAGATCTCGCTCTTGGTGCGCCGGCCTCCCGGCCGGGAGGCCTATCCCGGTGACGTGTTCTACCTCCACTCGCGGTTGCTGGAGCGCGGGGCCAAGCTCTCCGACGAGCTCGGCGGCGGCTCGCTCACGGCCCTGCCCATCGTGGAGACCAAGGGCGGTGACGTCTCCGCGTACATCCCCACGAACGTGATCTCGATCACCGATGGCCAGATCTACCTGGAGAAGGACCTGTTCAACGCCGGTGTCCGGCCGGCTATCAACGTCGGCATCTCCGTGTCCCGGGTGGGCGGCAACGCCCAGATCAAGGCCATGAAGCAGGTGGCCGGCCGCATGCGGCTCGACCTCGCCCAGTACCGCGAGCTGGAGGCCTTCGCCACGTTCGGTTCAGAGCTGGACCGGGCCTCCCAGGCCCAGCTCGAGCGGGGAGCGCGAGTGGTGGAGATCCTGAAGCAGCCGCAGTACGACCCCATGCCGGTCGGACGTCAAGTCACGATGATCTTCGCCATCACCCAGGGGTTCATGGACGACGTCGCGGTCGAGGACATCAAGCGCTTCCTGAGCGAGTTCCTCGACTACATGGAGTCGCGGCACCCCGAGATCGGCAAAGCCATCGACGAACAGGGCGCCTTGTCGGACGACTTGACCAAGGCCCTGGAAGAGGCCATTCGAGACTTCCGCCTGACCTTCCAGCCATCCGAGGGCCACCCTCCCTTGAAGGAGGCCGGGGCCGAACCGCTCGCCGAGCTCGAGCAGGAGGCGCTGAAGCGATTCCGTCGGCGCACTCCGGAGGAGTTCCAGCGCAAGGCCGGGCCGGCCGCGGATGCCGGCGGCGCGCAGGTCCCGGGATAGGTCTGTTCACCGTGGGCGCGAAGCTCCGCGAGGTCCGGCGTCGGATCCGCTCGGTGCAGTCGACCATGAAGATCACCCGGGCCATGGAGCTCATAGCCACGTCGCGGATCCTCAAGGCCCAGCAGCGCGTGGAGGCGGCCCGGCCGTACGCGGAACGCCTCACGGCGGCCATCACCGACGTGGCATCGGCCAGCTCCGCCTTGAGGCATCCCTTGCTCGAGGAGCGGCCCGAGCCGAAGGCGGCGGCGGTGTTCGTGGTGACCTCCGATCGGGGGCTGGCCGGCGCGTACAGCTCGAACGTCCTACGGCGGGCAGAGGAGCTGTTCACGCTGCTCCGCCAGGATGGCAAAGAGGTGAAGCTGTTCGTCTCGGGGCGCAAGGGGCTCTCGTACTACCGGTTCCGGCGGCGGCCCATGGAGCAATCGTGGTCGGGCTTCTCCGAGACGCCGTCCTACGACGACGCCAAGCGCATCGCCGACGCCATGATCGAACGGTTCACCTCTGGCGACGTGGACGAGATCCACGGCGTGTTCACCGACTTCGTCTCGGCCATCCGTCAGCGGCCGGTGGCCCGGCGGTTCGTGCCGATGGTGTTCGAGGAGGCCGAACGGCCGGAGGCGGGGCCGGTCACCCAGTACCTCTTCGAACCCGACCCTGAGGCGCTGCTCGAGGCGCTCTTGCCCCGATACGTGGAGACGCGGGTGTACAACGCGTTGCTCGAGTCGGCGGCCTCCGAGCACGCCGCCCGACGCCGGGCGATGAGCGCCGCGACCGACAACGCGGAGGACCTCATCAAGGTCCTGACCCGGGTGGCCAACCAAGCCCGTCAGAGCGAGATCACCACGGAGATCACCGAGATCGTGGGCGGGGCCGAGGCGTTGCGCCAGGCACGGGAAGCCGTCTCAAGCTGACAGGGAGATGAGGAGAGCGCATGGCTGACGAGGGCAACGGACAGAGGGTCACGGGGCGGGTGGTCCGGGTGATCGGGCCGGTGGTGGACGTGGACTTCCCCCCGGACCGATTGCCGGAGATCAACACCGCGCTGGAGGTGGAGCGAACGCTTGACGGCGAGCGCTCCACCATCGTGTGCGAGGTGGCGCAGCACATCGGCGACTCGACCGTACGGGCCATCGCCATGCGCCCGACCGACGGGCTGGTCCGGGGTGCCCCGGTCGTGGACACGGGAGGGCCCATCCGCGTGCCCGTGGGCCAGAAGATCCTGGGGCACGTCTACAACGTGCTGGGCCACCCGCTGGACACCGACACGATCGAAGCCGAGGACTACTGGCCGATCCATCGCCCCCCGCCGCCGTTCGACGAGCTCGAACCCAAGGTCGAGATGCTGGAGACGGGGATCAAGGTCATCGACCTGCTCGAGCCCTACGTCAAGGGCGGCAAGATCGGGATGTTCGGCGGGGCCGGCGTGGGAAAGACCATCATCATCCAGGAGATGATCCGCCGCCAGGCGGAGCAGTACGCCGGCGTGTCCGTGTTCGCCGGGGTGGGCGAGCGGACCCGCGAAGGCAACGATCTTTTCATCGAGATGACCGAGTCGGGGGTCATCGAGAAGACCGCGCTCGTGTTCGGGCAGATGGACGAACCTCCCGGCGTCCGGCTACGGGTCGGACTGTCCGCGCTGACCATGGCCGAGTACTTCCGTGACCACGAACGGCAGGACGTGCTGCTGTTCGTGGACAACATCTTCCGGTTCGTGCAGGCCGGGTCGGAGGTCTCCACGCTGCTCGGCCGGATGCCCTCCGCCGTGGGGTATCAGCCCACCCTGGCCGGCGAGATGGGCGAGCTCCAGGAGCGCATCACGTCCACGAAGGGCCGGTCGATCACGTCGCTTCAAGCCGTGTACGTGCCGGCGGACGACATCACCGACCCCGCCCCGCACACCACGTTCGCCCACCTGGACGCCACTACGGTCCTGTCGCGGGCCATCGTGGAGAAGGGCATCTACCCGGCCGTCGATCCACTCGACTCCACGTCCCGGATCCTTGACGCTCGCTACGTCGGCGAGGAGCACTACGCGGTGGCCCGGCGGGTCCAAGAGATCCTCCAGCGTTACAAGGACCTCCAGGACATCATCGCCATCCTGGGCGTCGACGAGCTGTCCGAGGAGGACAAGGTGATCGTGGCCCGGGCCCGGAAGATCGAGCGGTTCCTGTCCCAGCCGTTCTTCGTCGGGGAGCAGTTCACCGGCATCCCCGGCAAGTACACGCCGATCGATGAGACCATCACCTCGTTCAAGGCCCTGACCCAAGGCGAGTACGACCACTTGCCCGAGCAGGCGTTCTTCATGGTGGGCGGGATCGAAGAGGCCCAGGAGAAAGCGAAGCAGCTCGGCGGGGACGACGAGGAGGGATAGCCCGCGGATGGCCACCCCCTTCGACGTCTTCCTGGTCTCGCCCGAACGAGAGGTCTGGTCGGGACGGGCCACCATCGTGGTGGCCCGGGGGACGGAAGGAGAGGTCGGGATCCTGGCCGGCCACACGCCGCTGTTGATCGAGCTCGGGATCAGCCCCCTGGTCATCACCACGGAAGCGGGCGAGCGCGTGGCCGCGGCGGTGGACGGCGGCTTCCTGCACGTCGTGAGCGAAGGCCTGGAGACCAGGGTCGACATCCTGGCCGAGCACGCCGAGCTGGAGCGGGAGATCGACGTGGAGGAGGCCCGGCGCGAGGCCCAGGAGGCTGAGCGCGATCTCAGGGAGCGCGTCGATACCCGCGCCGCGGGCAGGCTGGCCAAGGCCCGAGTCCGCCTCGGAATACGGGGCTAAAGACCGAACCGAAAGTTCGTATTTCTGCCGGTCCCCACCCCATAGAATCAGCCTCCATGGATCGCCTGGTGGTCACGGGAGGGCGCCGGCTGTCGGGGTCCGTCAAGATCGGCGGGGCCAAGAACTCGGCGCTCAAGCTGATGGCGGCCGCCCTGCTGGCCGAGGGGACGACCGTGATCGAGAACGTCCCTCGCATCGTCGACTGCCTGACGATGGGGGAGGTGCTCGAGCACCTGGGCGCGGGCGTCCGGTGGGACGATTCGACCCTCACCATCGACACGTCGAACGCCGACGGCATCGAAACGCCCTACGAGCTGGTTCGAAAGATGCGAGCCTCCATCATCGTGCTTGGGCCGCTGCTGGCACGCCACGGACGGGCCCGGGTCGCCATGCCGGGCGGGTGCAACATCGGCTCGCGCAAGATCGACCTGCACGTTCGCGGCTTCGAGCGTATGGGCGTGCGGTTCTCCTCCGAGCACGGCTACCTCGAAGCGACCGCGCCGAGGCTTCGCGGCGCCTTCGTCACCCTCGACTTTCCCAGCGTGGGCGCCACCGAGAACCTCCTCATGGCGGCCGTGGGGGCCTCGGGGCGAACCGTGATCGAGAACGCCGCTCGTGAACCGGAGATCCAGGACCTCGTCGGTATGCTCGTCGAGATGGGGGCGAAGATCGACGGCGCGGGGACCACGGCCATCGAGATCGAAGGGGTCGACGGGTTCGAACCAGTGCGGCACCGAACCATCCCCGACCGCGTCGAGGCCGGGACGTTCGCGCTGGCCGCGTGCATCACGCAGGGCGACGTGATCCTGGAGGACGCCCGAGCCGACCACCTCGATCTCGTCCTCGACAAGCTGAACGACGCGGGCGCGCAGATCGAGGCAAGGGAACGAAGCATCAAGCTCTCGATGCCGGAGCGGGCGCACGCCGTGGACCTGGTGACGCTGCCCTACCCAGGGTTCCCGACCGATCTCCAGCCTCAGATCATGAGCTTGCTGTCGGTGGCCCGCGGGACTTCCATCATCACCGAGAACGTCTTCGAGAGCCGGTTCATGTTCGTGGACGAGCTGAACCGTATGGGGGCGGACATTCGCACGGAGGGCCACCACGCGGTGATCCGAGGGGTGGAGCGGCTCTCGGCAGCCCCAGTACGAGCCCTGGACATCAGAGCCGGCGCCGCCATGATCATCGCCGCCCTCCCCGCCGACGGCTCGACCGAGGTGTTCGACCTGTATCACGTCGACCGTGGCTACGAGGACTTCGACGGGCGCCTCGCCGCGCTGGGGGCCGACGTCCGCCGGGAGCGGGAGCCGTCCCGGGCCGGCCTGGCGTGACCCGGGCCCGACGGGCCCTCCTGTTGGTCATCGCCCTGCTCACGCCGTTCGTCTGGTCGCTTGCTTCACCGGCGAGATCTGCAGTCTCGCTCTCCAGTGCGCCGCAGGACCAACGAGTAGTCGTCCTCGTTCTCCTCGATGGTGTCTCGTTCGAGGAGGTCATGGCGGCTCCACAGTTCAGGGAGCTCGCCCGGACCGGCGGCGTCGGGCTGATGACGACCGCTCCCGGCACAGCGAGTCCCAGGAGCGTGATCGGAGCAGGAGGGACGAGTGAAGAAGCAGACCGGCAGCGCCTCGTTCATGTGCTCCGCTTGCATGGGATCGTTACCTGTTTTGAGGACATCGAGGAATCGGGCGAGCGTTCTCGGGTCGTCCCCCCGTTCGGACCGCTCGCGGGATGTGGCCATGAATCGTCCGCCGGGGCGATGCTAGGCGTGGTCGATCTCGATGCTGCTCTGGGACCCAAGTTCGAACAAGGGGCGCAGGCGCGTCGATCCGCCATCGACGCAGCGGCACTCCTGTCCCAGGGATTCCTCAGCTTCGCCGGTGGGCCGACGCGTGTCCTGTTCGTGGTGCCATCGCCCTCGTCGGCGATGGATGCCGTTGGGGATGAGGTGACGCCGATGGTGATCGGTGAAGTCGGGACGAAGGCGGTGCCACCGAAGGTGATACCTGACTCCATCCGCGCGCTTCGATCTGACACGACGCGAGAGAGCGGGCTGGTGGCGAACGTCGACGTTGCCCCCACGATCCTGGACTTCTTCGGCATACCGATCCCGAAAGAGATGACGGGCCAACCCATCCGCGTGGATGGAACCGTGGACCTCCAACATCTGCATCGGGTGCACCTCGATCAGCGCAGGATCCGGCTGCCCATCCAGCTGGGCGAGGTGGCGTTCGTTGCGGCCCTGGGCATCGTGGGGATCGCCGCGCTGGTGTGGCTCGGGGTCCGGGGTTCTCTCCCGCCGAGATTCCGCGCCGTCATGCGGTTCCTCGCCCTGTGCGGCGTCGCCCTGCCCATCCCGCTGATGGCCGGGGGACTCTTGCCGCGACTCACGTACTGGGTCGTCGTCCCGTTCCTCGTGCTGTCCGTGGTGGCGCTGGCGGCGGCGGCCCTCGCGGCCCGGTGGCCAGGGCCGATGGGCCCGTTCCGATTCCTCGGAGCGGTGGGCCTCGCCTTCGTCGTGCTGGACGCGCTGTTCGGCTGGCGCGGTGCCCGCATCCCGCTGCTCGGCGGCACCATGTTCGACGGCGTGCGTTTCTACGGCCTCCCCAACTCCTTTATCGCCCTGCTCCTGGCCAGCGCGTTGTTGGTGGCCGTGGGCCTCGAACCCTTCACCGGGTTCCTGGTGCTCCTCGCCGGAGGTCTGTTCGCCGGCTTTCCGAATCTGGGGGCGAACGTGGGGGCCGCCATCACGATGTTCGTCGCTGCCGGGATGTGGTGGGTGCTTCGAACGCGGCGCACGCTGGGGCTGCGGGAGGTCGCCTTCGCCTCCGGGACCGTCGCGGTGGGACTGGCCACGGTGCTTCTGGCCAATCGCTATTTGCCGGGCGCCCCCACGCACATCACCGGCTTCGTGGAGCGGACTGGGGGCCTGGGCGGGACGTGGCATGCGTTTCGCCGGCGTCTGGACGTCGGGTTCGGCCAGATCGGTGATGTGCCTGCCGCCCTGATCCCCTTGATCGGTCTGGTGGTGGTGCTGGTGCTCCTTTTGGCGCCGCCGCGACCGATCCGAGCCGGGCTCGAGCTCGCCGGCAAGGTCTGGCAGAAGGTCCTGGTCGCGATGACGGTGGCGGGGATCGCCGCCTTCCTCGTGAACGACACGGGCGTGGCGGCGGCCGCTCCAGTGTTCCTCTACGCCATGACGGTGTTGGCCTATGCGGCGTATCTGGCCGCGAGACGAGCGTGAGCGAACGCGCCGAGCTGATCTGGTACGGAGACGACGCGCCGTGGTACGACCACGGGCCGGAGCATCCGCTGCGCCCCGCCCGCGTGATCCTCACCCGCGAGCTCATCAAGGCCTACGGGCTCCTCGACGGCCGGCGCGTAGCCGAGAAGGTCGCGCGGGACGCCACCGATCAGGAGATCGGGCTCGTCCACGGCGAGCGCTACATCGACGCGACCAAGCGAGCCGGCCACGACGAGCCCGGCCCGTGGTGGGAGTTCGGGTACGGCCCCGGAGACAACCCCGTCTTTCCGAACATGCACGAAGCCGCTGCCCGGGTGGCGGGGGCGTCGCTAGTGGCTGCCGAGGCCGTCCTCACCGGACGCGCCGAGCACGCCTTCAACCCGGCCGGCGGGCTTCACCACGCCATGCCAGAGCGCGCCAGCGGGTTCTGCGTCTACAACGACCCCGCCATCGCGATTGCCTGGATGCTGGCGAACGGCGCCGAGCGCATCGCCTACGTCGATGTCGACGTCCACCACGGCGACGGCGTGCAGACGATCTTCTACCGCGAGCGCCGCGTCCTCACCATCTCGCTACACCAGTCGGGCCGGACGCTCTTTCCCGGGACGGGCGACGTGGACGAGGTCGGCGCCGGCGAAGCGAAGGGCACGAAGGTCAACGTCCCGTTGCCGCCGTACACGGGCGACGACGCCTGGCTGCGCGCCTTCGAGGAGATCGTGCCGCCGCTCGTCACGTCGTGGAAGCCAACCGTTCTGGTCACCCAGCTCGGGTGCGATACGCACCACACGGACCCTCTGGCCATGCTCGGCCTCACCACGAACGCCTACCGGCGAACCGCCCGCCTCCTACACGACCTGGCGCACGGCGCGGCAGGAGGGCGATGGGTAGGCACCGGAGGAGGCGGTTACCAGTGGGCGCGGGTCGTGCCCCGGGCCTGGACGATCTATTTCGCCGAGATGGCGGGCGTCGACGTCCCCGACCAGATCCCCGAGGCCTGGATCGAGATCGCGGAGCGGGAGTCCGGGTCGGCGGTTCCCACGACGCTGTCAGAATCACCCTTGCCGAGCCGCGGCCGTGACGAAGCTGTGAACGAGGTCGTGGCAGAGGTCAAGCACACGATCTGGCCGCTTCACGGCCTCTGAGCATCTGAGGGAAGGACCAGAACTGACGCGGATAACATCGGCTCGAGATTACCCTGCACCCCCGCGGGAAGATACGTGTGGAGGAACCGGACGGCACTCGGCCACAGGCTCGGATCGTAATCAAAGCATCCCAGCGCGTGGCACTTGCCTGAGACGATGTGCCGCTCGTTCGGCACGCTCACCGCATCTAACGCCTGCTTCATCAAAAGTGAGTCCGTGGGTGGAACCTTGTCGTCGAGCGAGCCGCCGCTCATCCAGTACGGCGAGGCTGTCGCATCGACATGGTAGAGGGGTGAGGCGTCCTGCCAGGTGGTCGGACAGACAGAATATGTGCAACCGATGTAGTCAGTGCGAACTTCCTGCGCCTTCGGTCCGCCCCAGTCGTGTAGGTCGTTCGCGCCGGACGGCGAGATGATGACGTCGGCCTTCGTTCCGCCTGGCCTCCCCCTATCGCCGAGCATCCCGGCGAGGTTCCCGCCGGCCGAGTTGCCCCATGCGCCGACCTTCCCCACGTTGGCGTTGTAGGGCGGGCTGGCCCCATTGGCCCTGATCCAGGTCATCGCCGCTTCGAGATCAAGGACGGGAGCATCGTACTGGTATCCGCACAACGGATTGCCGGGATCGGTGCAGGCGAGGCGATAGTTCACGGAGAACACCACAAAGCCCTCGTTGGCTAGGTCGGTAGCTTCGCTGATTACCTTGGCGTCGTTCTTGTCGCCCCTAGCCCAGGCACCACCGTGGACCCACAAGACAGCCGGCGCACCAGTTGCGCTCGGAACATAAACGTCGAGGTAAAGCTGCACGTTGCCAACCGTGTGGTACAGAATGTCGGGATATCGAATGATGCTTGCCTCGACTCTCCCTGGATAGCTGAGCGCAGCGAGGAAGAGCGCGAAGGCGATTCCTGGAGCAAGCGCAAGGTGCTTCCTCATCCCTGGGCCGCCACCCCCCCTTCCGACCTGCGCCCTCACTGCTGTTGATGATCGGCACGGCAGGACCGGCAGTTGATCCCAGCTTCCACTGAGGCTGAGGGGATGGGTTGTCGCGGGTCAGGTCTGCAGAGTTCTTCGGGATCAGGCCTCAGGGTTTGGGGTGGCCGAACACCACCTGCACCAATCGAATCTCGGATTCGAATAACCCTGTGATGCGGACGTAGGTCACGTACTGCGTCTGGCCGTCGCCCTCGGCGAACTCGGGGTGCGAGAGTGCCGCGTAGTCGAAGTTCTGGCCCGGTACTCCGGTGAACAGGAGAGCCTGATCGGACCACGGGCCCCATGGGCTGTAGGAGACCCGGTACATCACGTCATCGTCCAGCGGGGCGCTGTAGATGGCGACGTAGTCGCCGAGATACGGGTCGAAGAACACCTGGTTGGAGGCCCCTCCCTGCAAGACGGTGACCGCGTCGGCACTGTTGGGACTCCACATCCCGTGTCCCGCGTAGAAGATCCACGTCGACCGGTCCAGCGCGTCGGCCAGGGGGGCCCGGGCAAGCTGGCAGTTCTGGACGAGGAAGCCCGGGTAGCATCCGTACGAATAGAGGGCCCCACCCTCGAGGAGCGAACCGCCGGTGAACCCCACCTCGTCCTGGAGGAACATCAGGGTGGGGTCGGGGCTGCCGGGGCTCTCGATGGGCCGGACCACCGGGCTCCCCGGGGTCCACACTGCGATGCCCGTCCCGATGGTGGTCCACCCGGGGTTCCCGATGACCCGGTAGATCTTCATGTAGAAGTACAGGACCCGGTTCCGCTGGGGATCGGGCACTACCGGACCCGCCCATAGTGCGTACTCCGCCCCACACGGCTGCTGCTGGCAGTGGTTTGGGTCGTGCAGCTTGTTGAATCGGCGCTCGCGCCTGGTGAACGGGATGAACTCCGTGGGCGCTCCGGTCCCGTCCAGGTGGTCGTTCGTCAGGACGATCCCGTCGGCGGCATCGAGGTCAGCGGTCCACGAGGTCGTGTTGTCCGCCCACGAATCACCATCGTGGCCCGGCACGTTGAGCACCGTGTCCCCGAACGCCCAGATGGAGCGGTCGTGGAAGAGCCCACTCTGGGCACCATCGCGACCCTTGATCGCGGCGTTTTGCCGAACAGGAGTGAGCTCGGTGGCCGACAGGACCGGAGGGATCGGGGGTGGCCCGCCCGAGGAGGTCACCAGGGCTGCACGCAGGGCAGCGACCGCATGCGGGTCTGCACTGGCCGATAGGGCGAAGAGCCCAGCCATCACCACAAGCGCGACCCACAGCCGGCTGAACGATCGGGGCGGTTGCACGCTAGGCACGGTGATCGAATTGTAACTACGGGATCCTTCGGCGCGGAGAATCGGCCAGGGCCCACCGTCAGCTCGACTTCCTACAATTTCCGAGTGCGCGTCCTCATTTGGCATGGATGGCTCCTGGAGGGCTCGGGCTCGAACGTCTTCGCGGCGGAGGTCACCCAAGCCCTCCGCCATGCCGGGCACGATGTCCTGCTGCTCTGCCAGGCAGCCCGCGATTCGGCTCCTGCCTTCGTCGACGAGGTTGGCTCTGTCGGAGCGGAGGGAGTCTCAGCCCTCCGTGCGAACGATCGTGCCGTGTCCGACCCGAGCGGCGGCAGGGCCGTTCTCCTTCGGCCCGATATCGGGTCCCTGCTCCCTGTGTTCGTCATCGACGGATACGAGGGATTCGTCGTCAAGCGCTTCCTGGATCTCACCCCGCAGGAACTGGACGGCTATCTCGGCCGGAATGTGGCCGCGCTTCGCGGTGCAGCATCCTGGCACCGCCCCGACATCGTCATCGCTTCCCATGTAGTGCCCGGAGGCGTGGTCGCGGCCAGGGCCCTCCGCGACACGCCCTTCGTGGTGCAGGTGCACGGAAGCGACCTCGAATTCGCCGTGCGGCTGCAGGGCCGGTACGCGGAGCTCGCTCGAGAGGCCATGGAGGGAGCCACCGGAATCGGGGGCGGCAGTAGGGATGTGGTGGACCGGGCCTTGGCTTTTGCCCCGTCTGCGTCCCAGCGGGCGGTCGTGATCGCGCCGGGAGTCAACGTGGACCGCTTCCGGCCCAGGCCGAGGGGCGAGGCGCTGGAGAAGTTGGCAGCGTTGCTCGAAGACGACCCCGACGCCCTCCGAGGGCGGCCTGCCGAGATGGCGATGCTGCTGGCATCCGTGATAGGCACCGACCCCGACGGCCCCCATCGACTTGCCCGCCAGTACGACCAGAATGCGCCCGACCCCGCCGCGGCGATGCGTCTGCGCTGTCTGACGCGGGCCGAGGGTCCGACGGTCGCCTATCTCGGCAAGCTCATCCCGGAGAAAGGGGTGGAGCTGTTCATCCAGGCAGTGGCCGTCCAGCCGCCTGATGTTCAAGGTCTGATCATCGGATTCGGCCTGCATCGCGAATGGCTCGAAGCGCTCGTAGCCGCCCTCGACGGAGGCGGAAGGGACCTCGAGTGGATTCGCACCCACTCGGGGATGCAGATCGAGGCCGTTCCGCAGTCTCCGCCCGGGGTGCCGAAGGCCTCCGAGCGCATCATGTTCACCGGGCGGCTCGATCATCGGTACGCCTCCATGGCGCTGGCCGCAGCGGACGTACTGGTGGTGCCCTCCGTCATCCCTGAGGCGTTCGGCATGGTAGCCGTGGAGGGAGCGTCGGCAGGCTGCCTGCCCCTGGTCGCACGCCATTCAGGCCTGGCCGAGGTGGCCGAGGCGCTGGAAGCGCACATCGACCGCCCCGGACTGTTCGGATTCCAACCGGGGGCCGGAGCGGCGCACCGGCTCGCCGAAGGCATCCGCTCCCTCGTGTCTCTCCCGCCCCAGGAGCGGGATGAACTCCGGCGCGAGATCAGCTCATTCGCTCGGAGAACCTGGACGTGGGATCGGACCGCCGCGCAGCTGATAGCCGGAAACGCCTAGTTAGAAGACCGGCACCTCTCGGTAGGACTCACTATGGCGCCCTTTGGGGCTTTGTTCATGCCCATGAGGACTGAGCTCGCGATGACCAGGGGCGCCCGTCAGGCCGGTCCTCGCGGCGCCCCTTCGCGAACCGCGCGGGCTCGTTCCGCGCCGACGGTGAACCCCTTCCGTTGGCAGATCGCTACCGCTTCGTCGAGCACAGCCACGGCGTCGTCGCGCTTGCCCGCCGCTTCCAGGACCTCGCCCAGGCTGATGAGAGCCATGGCCTGGAGGAACAGGAAGTCGGTCGGCTCCGCGATGGCGACCGCTTGGCGCGCCAACGCCTGGGCCTCGCTCGCTCGCCCCTGCCGGGCCAGGATCTTGGCGCGAACGCTTCGCAACAACGACTGCGAGTACGTGTCCTCACTGCTGGCGCTCTCCTCGCTGACCCGCACGAACTCTTCGCCGTCTTCGAGCCGGCCTTGCTCGTACAGAGCCTCGGCGAGGATGGCGGCAGCCGATGACATCCAGGACAACTCGCCGATCCCCCGGAGCGTGTCGACGCCCCACCGGAGATCCCGCTCGGCGGCCACTGGGTCGCCGGCCAGGATCTCCGCCCACCCCGAGTTCTGGGTGAGGGCGCCCATCCAGCCCGGGAGCGCGACCTCCCGAAGGATCGACCTCGCCCGATCCTGAAGCTTCCGAGCCTCCTCGAACTGCCCCCGCATCGCCTCGTACGTGCCCCACGTGGACAGTGCCACCGACATCGCCTTGCGATCCCCTTCGGCCCTCTCGAGAACCTCCTGGCACCGGCGGATCCCCTGCTCGACGGTGCCCGGCCCACACCATTCCACGATGGGCACCCATGCCAGGTGTTCCAGCTCCTCCCGGCGGTCGCCGGCCGCGGCGGCATGGGCGGCGGCCTTCTCCCATGCAGCTCCAGCGGTGGCGAACCGGCCCTTCATCATGTGGAACAGGCCGAGCAGTGGCCAACCCTTGGCCAGGCCTCGTTCGTTCCCCTGAGCCTCGAAGGTCGAGATGGCCCGGGTGGCTTCCCGGTACGCCTCGTCCGCCCAGCCTTCGGGCTGGGTGAACAATCGGATCCACAGGTCGAGGATCGCGGCGTGCGCCTGGAGGGCCGGATCGCCGGCCGTCGTGGCCGCTCCCTTCAGGTCGTTCAGCGCCGCTTGCATGCCGGCGAAGTCACCGGTCTGCATCAGGGCGAACGCCAGGTCGGGGAGGAGCTCGGTTCGCAAGGGGTCCTCGGCCGGCGCCAGCGAGGTCGCGCGAGACAGGAGATTGACGGCGGCCGGCATGTCGCCCCGGGCGAAGGCGCGCCTGCCGGCGGACGCGAGCGGGTCGGCCGCCCGCCGTCCCAAAGCCACGGTCCGCTCGTTCGTGGGGCCCAGCTCCGCCAGCGACCGGTAGGCCTGCTCCAGGTGGTAGCCCACGATCTCTTCGTACTCACCAGCCCGGTCCCGGCTCTTGGTCTCGAGCCAGTGGGCGAAGCGCTCGTGCAATTCGGCCCGGCCGGCCTTGGGGATGGCGCGGTACGCGGCGTCGCGAACCAGGATGTGGGCAAAGCGGAAGGCGTCCTCTTCACGGAGCTCCGAGCGATCAGGGCGGATCAGATCCTTGCTGATGAGGGACTGCAGAGAGGTGCCGACCCGATCCCGCTGCTCTTCGGGAATGAGCTCGGAGACCGCTCCCCACCAGAAGGCCCGGCCGATGACGGAGGCCCGTTCGATGACCGCCCGCTCCGGTTCGTCGAGCATGTCGATCCGGGTCGCCAGGAGCGCTTGGATGGTGGGAGGGATTGTCAGCGTGGCCAGGTCGGCCGTCAGGCTCAGGCTTCCGTTGCGACGCTCCAGCATCCCTTCGTCGATCAGCATGCGAAGCGTCTCTTCGACGAACAAGGGGTTGCCTTCCGCGACGTCGCCGATCCGGGCCCGATCCTCTTCGGGCAGCGGCGCGCCGCCCAACAGGTTCTGGATCAGCCGATCGGTCTCGGTCCCGGCCAACGGCATCAAGGGGACGAGGGTCGCGTTCGGCTTCCCGGTCATCCACGCGCCCCTCGTCTCCAGGAGCTCGGGGCGGGCCATGCAGAGCAGCATGACCGGCACACCGTGGAGCCAGTCGGCGAGGTACTCGACCAGGTCGAGAAACGTCGTCTCCCCCCAGTGGATGTCGTCGAACACCACGACGAGCGGATCGGATGCAGCGAGCTCCTCGAACAGCTTCCGCACCGCCCAGAACGTCTCCTGGATACCGGGGGTCGCCCCCGAGAGCCCGAGCAGCGCAGCCAGACGATCTCCGATGAGGGCGGAATCTCCTCCCTCCTTCAGGAGGGCACCGAGCTTCGGCCGCGCTTCCTGCGGAGAGTCGAGTTCGCCGATGCCGGCGGCGTCTCGGAGCACCTCCACGATGGGCCAGAACGTGATCCCTTCTCCGTATGGGAGACAGTGGCCGCTGACGACCGCGGCCCGGTCGGCCAGCCCGGACACGAACTCGCGTGCCAGGCGGGACTTGCCGATGCCCGCCGGCCCCAAGATGGTCACCGCCTCGCAGCGCCGGTCGTCCAATGTTCGCTGGAGGGATTCGCGGAGCTTCCGGAGTTCGCGGTCGCGCCCGACGAGCGGTGAATCGAGCCAGCCGGTCCAGGCTCGCCCCCCCGGCCCGACCGCGAGGAGCTTCCAGGCGGTCACGGGCTCCGCTCTCCCCTTGACCGTAAAAGGAGGGATTGGCTCCGTCGTGGCGAGACCTCGGATCAACCGATAGGTCGCTTCGCCGATGAAGATCTCACCGGGTGCGGCGGACTGCTCCAGGCGGGCGGCGACGTTCACCGCATCTCCCGTCACGAACGTGGCCCCGGCCCGAGGATCGCCCGTGATGACCTCTCCGGTGTTCAACCCGGTTCGCGTGAAGATCCTGACGCCCCAGTCCCGGTCGAATTCCTGGTTCAAGTTCGCCAGCACGTCGCGCATCTCGGCGGCGGCCCGAACGGCCCGCAGCGCGTCGTCCTCGTGCGCCCGAGGGATGCCGAACGTGGCCACGATGGCGTCGCCGATGAACTTTTCGGTCGTTCCTCCGTGGCGGTGGACCACAGCCTTCATCTCCTCGAAGTAGCGCTCCATGAGGCGGCGAAGCGATTCCGGATCCAGTGCCTCGCCCAGGCTCGTCGACCCCACCACGTCGCAGAAGAGAACGGTGACGACCTTCCGAGCGCCCCCGAACGTCTCTCGAGCTCTCATCGGCAAGGACGATACCGAAGGGTAGGGGGCTTGACATTGTGGGAGGAAAGGTGAAACCGTTCCTCGGGATTTTGACGAAGGGGGGCGCCGGTGGGCGTGGACCAAGAGCTCGTGAAGTTGAGTGCATTACTGGCAGACGTGAACAAGAGAAAGGCGTTCAACTTGAACGCCGAGCAGACCATGAAGCAGGAGAACATCGACGCAAGCATGATCCCAGGGGGCCTGATCGACGTTCTCAAAGGGCTTTCTCTCTCCGAGCTGGGAACCGTCTCGAGCGCCAATGTCAGGTTGCGGGGGAAGTTGACGGCCGCGGAGCTGCTGCAGATCGTCCAGTTCCCCGTGTAGCGGTGCCGGAAACGAGCAAGCTGCTCCACGGCAAGATCGAGCTTGTCAGCGGGCCGTTCCTGGATGCCTCCAGGAGGTTCCTGGCCCATCCCAATGTCGCGGCCCTGTACCCGGAGTACCTGATCACCCTGCACTGCATCGTCCGCTCGAGCGTCCCGGTCATGCAGGCGGCGCTGGACCGGGCCGAGGCGATGGCGGATTCCGATCCGGTGGCGGAGGGCCTGACCGCGTATCTGGAACGCCACATCGACGAGGAACGCGGTCACGACCGGTGGCTTCTGGAAGACCTGGAGCGTCTCGGCGTTCCCCCCGGGGCTGTGCTCGCGCGCGTGCCGTCCCCAGCCGTGGCAGCGCTGGTCGGGTCGCAGTACTACTGGGTCCTGCACTACCACCCCGTGGCCCTGCTCGGGTATCTGGCGGTGGCGGAAGGCTACCCGGCGGCGCCCAGCCTGATCGAGGACCTCATCTCCAGGACCGGCTACCCGCGCGAGTGCTTCCGGATGCTCGCCGAGCACGCCGAGCTCGATCCTCATCACCGCGACGAGCTGGACCAGCTCCTCGACTCGCTGCCACTGACCGAGGACCTGGAAACCCTGCTCGGGCTCTCGGCGATGTCCACCGTCGGCTTCATGGCCCACTGCATCCGGGAGGTCCTGGAGGCCGCAGCTTCGTAGTCCATTCGGCTACTCGGGCCCCGCCGATTGGGCCCATTTGCCCGTAGCATCGCGCCTTGGCTTCAAGGGGCCCGTGGATGGGACCGATTCCGAAGGAGATGCATCGACGCGTCGGCCTCTTCCTCGCGCTGCTCGCGGCTGCGTTCCTCACCACGACCCCCGCCGCGGGCGGCGCAACCACCCGTACCTTCACCTTCTACGGTTCCGGGTACGGGCACGGCCTCGGACTGTCGCAGTGGGGCGCCTATGGAATGGCGCAACAGGGCAAGACGTACCGGCAGATCCTGACGCACTTCTACAAGGGGACGACCGTCGGGGAGGCGCCCTCCGCGCCCTGGAGGCTTCGGATCGGCCTGGTTCAGAGCAAGAGAGTGGTGCACCTCACGGCCGTGGGCGGGCGGGTGGAACTGCGGTTGCAGGGCGCCCACGTGGCCTGGATCCCCGAGGGCAAGACGTGGACCGTCGCGGCCACGTCGACTGGCAGCTACCGCGTGAAGGACGCGGCCGGCGCGGTCGTCGGCGGGAAGACGTGGGGCAGCACGAGCCACGGACTCGTCGTGGCCAACGGAGTCGGTGCTACGGTCAAGGTCGGCGAGACCGGCCACAGCTACAAGCGTGGGACCATCGAGTTCAACGTCTATCGCCCCTGCGGCGGGTGCGCGTTCCGCGAACGGCTGATCGCCGTGCTCCGCCCGCAGCTCTACTTGTACGGGATCGGCGAGGTCTCGAGCAGCTGGCCGACGCAGTCACTCCAGACGCAGGCCGTGGCCGCCCGTACATACGCGCTGGAAAAGGTGAGCCGGTTGGGGCAGCACCGCCCGGGGTGCAACTGCGCGCTCTACGCCACCACGCTGGACCAGAACTACGTGGGGTGGGACAAGGAGTCGGGCTACCTGGGCAGCCGGTGGGTCGACGCCGTCGATCGAACGGCCGGGCAGGTCGTGATGTACAAGGGCGTGCTGATCCAGGCCTACTACCACGCCTCCAGCGGCGGCTTCACGGAGAACAACGAGAACGTCTGGGGCGGTTCGCCGATCCCCTACCTCCGCGGCGTCTGTGACCCGGGCGACTTCACCAGCGCCAACCCGGTTCGGACATGGACGCTCACCTTCACCGACGCCGCGCTGACCACGAAGCTTGCCAAGTACACCGGTTCCATCGGGACGGTTACCGGGTTTTCCGGAGCCGTCCGAGGGGTCTCGGGGCGAATCGAGTCGATCACCGTCGTGGGCCGTGCGGACAAAGCCACCATCACCGGCGGAGCCCTCAGGGCGGCGCTCGGGCTGCGGGACAGGCGGGTGTGGATCGGCTCCAACCGGAACGTGACGGGTGCCATCCGTGCCAGATACGACGCGCTGATGTGCGCGCCGGGTGCGGCGGCGGGATCGCAGAAGGCCGTGCCGGGGGGCCGCCGGCAAGCGTTCGCCAGAGGCGCCTTGTACCGGAACGCGGCCAACGAGCGGGTCATCTGGCTGCGTGGGGCCGTGTTCAGCAGGTACGTGCAGCTGGGGGACGCGAGCGGCTCGCTCGGTATCCCGGTATCTGGCACGCGGAGGGTGACCCTGCCAAGGGGATGCAGGACGTACGAATGCAGTACCACGCGTTTCGCGAACGGCGGCATCTATTTCAAGAGCGCCACGGGCGTGGGAATCCACGAGCTGCACGGGGCTCTGTACCGGTATTTCCGATCCCTGGGGGGAGTGCGGAGCCGGCTCGGGTTCCCCACATCGGATCTGAAGCTCGGTGCCGGCGGCCGTACGTCGGCCACGTTCGAGGGCGGAACGATCACATGCAGCGGGAAAGGTGCCTGCTCGCGCTCCTGAGTCCGTCGGGGGTCACACCCCCGTCAGCGCCGAAAGCGTCTGTCCGCCGTCGACGATCAATACGGTCCCCGTGATGAAGGAAGCCGCGGGCGAACACAGGAACAGCGCAGCCCCCGCCACATCCTCCGGCGTTCCCCACCGGCCCAGGGGGATCGAGGCGAGCACCTGATCATTGAACTTGGGGATCGTCCGCCGCGCCGGCTCGTTCAGCTCGGTCTCCACCCAGCCGGGCGCCAAGGCATTGACCCGCACCCGATGCCCGGCCCACTCCTGGGCCACCGTTCGCGTGAAGTTGATCAGGGCCGCCTTGGCGCTGGCGTAATAGGTCAGTCCGGGGCTGGCGACGAACCCGGCCACCGAGGCCACGTTCAGCACGCACCCCTCGTTCTTCCCCAGGAGCACCGGCGCCACCGCTTTCGTGCAGTGCACCGCGCTGAGGAAATTCACGCGGAAGTACTTCTCGAATCCCTCCATCCGCATCTGGTCCACCGTGGAGAGGAACGGCGCTGCTCCGGCGTTGTTGACCAGGATGTCGATGGTGCCGAACCGCTCCACCGTTCGGTCCACCAACGCTTGAACCTGCGACGGTTCGGTCACGTCGGTGGGGACCGCGAGGGCCGCGCCTCCCGACGCCTCCACTTCCTTGGCCGCCCTGGCCAGGTCCTCCTCGCCGCGCGCGGCCAGGGCCACCGACGCCCCGGCCTCGGCCAAGGCCGAGGCGATGGCCTTGCCGATGCCCTTGCTGCCCCCCGTGACGATGGCGACCTTCCCGCTCAGGACCCGGTTCGACACTCCCGATCCCTCCCTAGACTGGTACCGGATGCAAAGCAAACCACACCAACTCCCCCCGGACGAGGCGAACGATCGGGGCCTGTGGCGGCCCCAGCCAGGCCGGTTCACCTCCGACGAGCTGATGGAGGCCATGGTCGAAGCGGCCTGCGCAGGACCGGCCTGCTCGCACGACCGGCCGAACGTGCTGTGGAAGATCGACCGGCTGGTGTCGGGGGAGCCCGACTCCCAGTTCGGCCTCACCGGACTGGATTCGTTCACCCCGACCGACGTGTTGGGCATGGTGGCCATCGAGGCCGGCTTCGACCCCGACCCGCGCAGGCGGGAGGGCGATGTTCCCATCGATCCCTGGCGGGTCCTTGCCGCGTGCGACCAGGCGGGGACGCGACTGGCCGAGGCGTCCGCCCGGCGGGAGCGGGTAGTCCTTGCCACCGGGCATCCCGCCGGCCTGATCCTGTTGTACATGGCGGTGGCCCGCCTGCTGGAAATCGGCGGGGCGTCCATCGTGAGGCCGGCGCGAGGAAGGCATTGGAAGGAGCTGGGCCGCCACCGGGAGATCCGCTACCTGCACGGGGTGGCGGTGCTTACCGACCGGGCCGGGACGCTGCACACGCACGGCGCCGGGCCGATGCAGCTCATGCTGGAGGAAGCGCGACCCGACCTCGTGTTCGCCGACCACGGGTTCGCCGGGGCCGCCATCGAGGCTGGGATCGACACGATCTCCATCGCGGACGTGAACGACCCGGCGCTGGTCGTGGCCAAGCATCAGGGCCGGACCGACACGGTGATCGTGATGGACGACAACGTGCAGCCAGAGGGTTACTGGCCGTGCTTCCAGGCCATCGCCGCTCACTTCGGCTGAACGACAGTTTCCCGGAGGGCCTCGCCCCCCCTTGCCACCTCTCGTAGAATCGGCTGTGGTGTCCTATCGAGGACGCCTCGGATCAGATCGACGAACCGAACGAACTTCTGGAAGTCGTGGAAAATCTGGGAAGCAGTCGGGGAAGGACTCGAAGAAGGTGAGATGCACAGGTTGAGCGGGAAACGCCGGCCGGTCCATGGCCGCCCGGGCGCTCGTCCCCGGTGGCCGGTGGACGGTCTCGCTCGCCGACCCCGCAGCGACTGACCGAAGCACTCGCTCCGGTTCGACGGATCCGCGGCGCCTCCCGGAAGGAGAGGCGTGGAGCAGTACGAAGCGGTCGTCGAACGTGTTTCCGCGAACGGGCGGGTGGCCGTGCTCATCGGCGGCATGGACTCCGGCAAGAGCACGCTCGGCCGGAAGATCGCCGGGGCCGCCGTGAGGGGCGGGCGAATCGTCGCCTACATCGACGCCGACCTCGGGCAGAAGACGGTTGGGCCGCCGACCTCGGTGACGCTTCGAGTGCTGCGCGAGGCCGCCGACGCCGAGTCCGAAGCGATGGCCCACCCCGACGGTCTCTATTTCGTTGGGGCCACCTCTCCGCAGGGCCAGCTCCTGCCCCTCGTCGTGGGCACGGGGCGACTGCTGACGCGGGCCTGGGACGAGGGCGCCGATCTCGTCGTCATCGATACGAGCGGGCTGGTATCGGGCGTGTACGGCCAGCTCCTCAAGTATCACAAGATCGAGTTGCTCGAGCCCGATGTGGTGATCGGGCTCCAGCGGGGAGAGGAGCTCGATCCCATCCTCGGCATCGTGCACCGGTTCTTCGACACCGAAGTCGTGGAGCTGCCGGTCGATCCAGAGGTTCGATCGCTATCCGTGGAAGAACGGGCCCGGAACCGGGAGGCAGCCTTCGCCCGATACTTCGCGGCCCCCCTGCAGCGGTGGCGGGTGAAGCCCACCGTGTTCATGCCGGCCCTCCCGGCGTTGTTCGAACAGTCACAGCTCGACCGGTTGCTGGTAGGGCTGTCGGACGGCGAGGGGGCCTACATCGGCTTGGGCTATCTCGAGTACTCGGATGAGGAAGGTGTCCTCCGCCTTCTGTCCCCGGTCGAGGGCGGGCCGAAGGCGCTCAAGCTCGGGTCCGTCCGCCTGGAGGACGGGTTCAAGGTCCGTCGGGTGGACCTGAGGAACCTGTTCGGAACCGACTAGACAGCTTCCTTGACGATCTCATATCCCGCAAGTTATATTGCGGCATATGAGAACGTCTGCCCCACCTCTGCTCCCCATATTTCGATCAAAGCTGCAGGGCGAGCTTCTCGCGTCGGTGCTTCTCCTACCCGA
>WNGB01004628.1_pt1 | contig 46460 bp, 51 predicted proteins | sample 5400681 | NCBI WGS metagenome assembly WNGB01 (sample SAMN13153367, study PRJNA577476) | soil metagenome | isolation source: 115 cm soil or saprolite under grassland replicate 2 | place: USA:California | collected 2016-06-15
CTTCGTCGGTGTCCCTTAGGGAGATCGCGCATGCAGTTGGCGACTCGTAGCAAGATGGCGCAGAGGCGCACATTGGCCAATTCATACGATGAAAGCGTGGACGACGCAGCGAAGCTCGTCGAGGGGGACGTAGCGATTATCCGAATCGCCGAGAATATTCCACTTCGAAACTCCGCCCATGATTGGTGACGGGATACAATAAACCACTCGACCAATTCCTGTTTCGCGAATGCAAAAAGAGCACATCGCGCATGGTTCAACGGTAGAATAGATCGTACAATTCGGAAAATCTCTCGTTCCCAATCTCTTTTGAGCTTCTGAGATTGCAATTATCTCCGCATGCCGGGTGACATCAGCATCCCGCTTGGCTCTCGTCGTTGCCTCCACGACAATCTGGTCTTTGTGACAAATCACACATGCAAAGGGGTTCTCGCCCTGACTTGTCGCGTATCGAGACAGCTCGATACAGTGGGTAAGCATTTTTACGTCACAAGTTTCCACTCTCGGCCTAACCATGCGAAGCATGAGCGCCCACCACCTCTAGAATGTACGCTCATTCTTGATTTTTCGGCTGCGGATGCTTTGATTTAGCTCAATGCGCTATTAAAGTTTTCATGGCATACATTACATCAGCATCGGCAGCGAACCCAGTCGGAGCGGCAAAGATCACGGAAAGCAAATGCGAAGCAGACGCATGACCCTCTGATTGAGGGCCGCACGATTGATGCAGGTCAAAGACGGCTCATCGACTTGCGTCGATGCTGAACTAACTATGATAATCGCAATCTTGATCGCTGCAAATATGTGCTTACAAGGCGGTAAGCAGGTCGACGTTTCGCGGTACGTTGCGCGTACCGCAAGCTCGGTCGAGCTCAAGGTGACCTTGAACTTAGCAACCGGTGTACTGGTGATTTATTCGCCGGGGTTTGAGGAGCAGCAAGTGCGGTTTACGCAGGCGGAGACGTTCGGCTCGGTTTCGTTCGCGGAACCCGTCTTATGCATAAAGGCAATCGGAGGTCCGTTTGAATTTAACATCGAGATCATATCAACCGATGATCCCGCGGGGCTCGGCAGTAGGCAAGTTGTTCAGCCTGCTATCACAGATGCTCACTAGCAGGTAGCCGCGCACTAGGGCGACAACCGTCATGATCAAGGGCATGTCTTCGGACTGACAGCCGTTACCGTTAGAAATGGCTGAAGGAGGGATGCGCGAAGGCGAGTGGCTTGCCCTTTTGGTCAAGGAATCGGGCGTTCCCCTCGCCCACTATCACCTTACCGATTTCGGTCACCAGGACACCCGCCGCCGACGTAGCCTGGCGGAACGCTTCAACCCTGGCGGCCGGCAGCGTCGCCAGGACTTCGTAGTCATCGCCGCCGGTGAGAATGGTGTCCCGCAGCGACGCCCGAAGCCCGGCAGAGTTTTGCCAGATCGCCCGCAAGGCCATCGGAGACATCCATCGCCGCGGTCGCGTGCGTGCGGAGCGCCTCGGCAATCGTCGTACGCGGCTCAGGAAGAAGATAGCGGGCCTTGAGGTGATCCTGCTGACGGCGATTGAGCTCCCACCGTTCGGGTGTTGCGGGATCGCGCCGCAGGAGAAGGCCAAGCGCGGCGTCGCCAATCGTCCCAGTCACGACCACGCGATCGCCTAGCTTGGCACCTGCGCGCCGAACCATCTCACCATGCCGGACTGCGCCGAAGGCCGCGATTGAGATGGTGATTGGGCCGGGCGTTCGGTCGGTATCGCCGCCAAGCAGCGGGCATTCGAAAAAATCTGCGTCCTCGCCGAGCCCACGCGCGAATGGCTCAAGCCAGGCCTCGCCAATTTTCTCCGGCAGCGCGAGCGCGAGGAGAAATCCGAGCGGGCGGGAACCCTTGGCGGCGAGATCGGAGAGGTTCACGCGCAAGGCCTTCTTGGCCACTGCGTCTGGAGGATCGTCAGGAAAAAAATGCACGCCGCCGATGAGGCCATCAGTCTTGAGCACGAGATCGCAGCCTGCGGGCGGCGCCAAGACGGCAGCGTCATCGACGAGTCTGAAGGCGCCGGGATGCTTCGCCAACGGACGGAAATAGCGCGCGATCAGGCGCTCCTCGCCGGACAAAGTTGCTGATTTTTCCATCATCATGACTAATTACCCTCATCACAAGCGCTTTCGTAGTCGCTATACGGGGTGCAGAAGTGAGACGCCAGTCATGTCCAGCGGCTTCGGCAAGCCCATCAACTGAGCAAGGTGGGAGCGATAGGCGCGCACGCGAAATGGGTTCTCCCCCTGGATTTCGAGGCGCTCGGCGGCTTGATCGAACATTGCCGCGACTTCGGCATTCTGCACCGGCATGATTTGGAACCTCACGAGGCCGGCTCGCCTTGCGAGCCACGGGTGAGCTCCAGCCGCGGCTTACGTCATCACTCTCCAGCGAGCCTGAGTGCCGGCTGGCGACCGCTTTCAAGGCCTCGAAGGCGTGCTTCGACCTGTGCGATATAATCGCGGGTCATCGGCACCACTCCTTGACGTTTGGTCATCTGGATTTGGAAGACCATCATGGCTTCCTCGCGGAAGGCCATTTCCGACGCGGCGAGATAGAACTCCCACATTCGGTTGAAGCGCTCATCATAGAGTTCCGCTACTTCCTCGTGGTGCACCAGGAAGCGCTCGCGCCACGCCTTGAGCGTCTCTGCATAGTGGAGGCGCAAGATCTCGACATCCGTTACCAGCAAGCCGGCGTGCTCAATCGCCGGCAGGACTTCGGACAATGCCGGAATATAGCCCCCCGGAAAGATGTACTTGGCGATCCAGGGATTGGTAATCCCGGGCCCATCGGAGCGGCCTATAGAGTGGAGGAGGATTACTCCATCATCGGTAAGACGCTCGGCACACTTACGCAGATAGAGCTCGTAGAACCCTACTCCCACATGCTCAAACATCCCGACCGAAACGATGCGATCGAAAGTACCAGTGACGTCGCGATAGTCCGCGAGCTCGAAATCAATCACACCGCCAAGACCCCGCTCCTCCGCACGGGCGCGGGAAACGGCCAGCTGCTCCTGGGAAAGCGTGATGCCCTTGACCCGTGCGCCACAAGTCTCGGATAGATAGAGGCCGAGCCCACCCCAGCCGGAGCCGATGTCGAGCACGCGAAGCCCCGGCTCGATCATAAGCTTCGCCGCGATGTGACGCTTTTTCGCGAGTTGGGCATCATCCAGTGACTGATGCGGATGTTCGAAATAGCCACAGCTATATTGCCGGTCGGCGTCAAGGAAGAGCGAATAGAGCCGGTCATCCAGATCGTAATGCCGGGCTACGTTCTTTCGTGCCCGGACACGTCCGTTGAATTGTTGCAGCCTGCGCCAAAGGTAGCGCGCGAGCCATTGCGGCCACGCCCAGCGCGCGGGTCGGCTGGAGCGCCCTTGGGACAACGCCAAAGCAAGGAGGTCGTCTATCGTTCCCTCTTCGACGATGAGGGTACCGTCCATATAGGCTTCGCCAAGCTTGAGCTCAGGGTCGAGGAGAATCCCCCACTCGGCCCTCCTTGATGTAAGTCGCACAGCGATGCGTTTGCCGGTACCGTCGCCAAGCATGAAAATATGGCCGCGGGCGGTGGTCACCTGGAGCGTTCCGGTCTTGATGACCGACGCGAGAATGCTTTGCAGCGATTGGCCCATCTGTCCCCCTGAACAATAACATTGAGGAGCAACAGGCATTATTTTGTCTGGCCGAAGAACCTTCCTTGACCTGCATCAAAGTCCACTAGGCAGAGCCGGATCATCGTTATCGTCCACCAGGAGGCCTGCATGAGGGTCAAGCTGCGAATTCACACGGATGGAGCTGCCTTGTATGAGGGCACCTACGCCGACGTCTGGAACCAACTGCGAGAACGAAGGCTGGCAAAAACGAGCAGCATCGGCGCACTGTTCGACGAGCTCGACGAACGACTGCTGGACGAATTGCATGGCGCGGACATCAGCCTTTCGAAAAGCATGATGCGTAAAGGTCAACGCGAGCGGAGGCAGCCGCGCAACGGCGCGGGCGAAGCCCGGGCGGTGGCTTACGTTGACGCCAGCGAGGAGCCTGCGCTGCGTCATGACCCCCTTATAGCCGGCGTTGACCGCCTGACGCTTGACCAGAAGGTCGAGTTCCTTAGCCGGTCCAGCGCCTATGCACATCCGGTGACAGACGTGATCCGTCGCGAGACCCATATGTCCTGGGTGTTTCTTGCCGGCGATCGGGTCTACAAGCTCAAGAAGCCGGTCCGCTTTCCCTATCTCGATTTCTCGACCTTAGGACGGCGCGAGGCCGCGTGCCGGGCCGAACTCCGCCTCAATCGTCGACTTGCGTCGGATGTCTATCTCGATGTGGTGCCACTTACCGCAACGCCGCGCGGACTCTCGATTGGTGGAAATGCACCGGTCGTCGACTGGCTCGTGGTCATGCGGCGTCTCGATGAAGGTCGGACGCTCGAACATGCCATCTTGCAGGATCGCCTCGAACCGTGGCAGCTCGACCGGCTCATTACCACGCTTGTACAGTTCTATCGCCGGGCCGGACGGGTCTTCCTGTCACCAGCGGTTCATCTGCGCGATTGGCAGCAAAGCTTGTCGGACAATCGGCGGGTGTTGCTTGATCCACGCCTCGGCTTGCTTTCGGGGCTTGTCAGGCGGGTCGCCAGTGTCCAGCGCAGGTTTCTCTTCCATCAGAGCAAGGTGTTGGCCGAGCGCGTTCGCGACCGCAGAATCATCGACGGACACGGCGACCTGCGCCCCGAGCACATCTGGCTTGGCAATCCGGTCAGGATCATCGATTGCCTCGAATTCAATCCGCGCTTGCGGGCGGTCGATCCATTCGATGAGATTGCATTCTTGAGCCTCGAATGCGACCGGCTCGGCGCCGCATGGGCAGGTGATTACATCAGGCGCCGTATCATGCGCAGCTTGCCTGACGGGCTCTCCGAGCAATTATTTCTATTCTATCGTTGCAATCGTGCGATGCTGCGGGCGCGCTTGGCAATCGCGCATCTCTTGGAGCTGAACCCGCGCACGCCGGAAAAGTGGCCGCGTCTTGCCCGGGCCTATCTGGAGATCGCGGCAGCCGATGCCACGCGGCTCGAGCGGGCCTTCAGAATACGAGAAGGTCGGCCAGCGTTCTCCCATCGTCGAGCCGCCGGATCGCCTCGGCGAGAAGTGGCGCGGCCGGCAATATGTCGACCTTGTCGCGCACGGGCCCAGCTGCGAGCCGGAAGGCGGCACGGCGTCGGTAATGACGAGCCGCTCGATGGCGGGATCGGCAAGAACCTCCGCGGCTCCGGCCATGAAAAGTCCGTGTGTCACCAGCGCGATTACCCGGCGCGCTCCTGCGTGCCGAGCAGCGCGCGCGGCACGAAGCAGCGTCCCCCCGGTGCTGATCAGGTCGTCGACAACCAATGCGGTCGTTCCAGCCACATCGCCGACGAAGAGGTCGCCCGAGACAATGCCGGCGCTGCGATGCTTGTCGGCGAACGCCTTGCCGACCGGACGGCCGAGCGCCGCCTCCAGCGCCTCGCGGAACAGCTCCGCTCGCTTGGCGCCGCCGGGATCGGGCGACACCACACTGAACTTGTCGTCCTTCAACCCTCGGACATAATCGACGAAGAGCGGCGTCCCCGTGAGTGTGACGGTGCGGCAGCGGAAGGCGTTCTCGAACGCGACCGGGTTGTGAACCTCGAGCGTGACGATGCAATCGGCTCCCACTGCTTCGAACATGCCGGCAATGTAACGCGTGGTGACGGGATCGTTCGGCTTGGTGCGGCGATCTTTTCGCGCATAGCAAAGGTACGGCACGACGGCCGTGACACGGGCGGCGCCTGCATCCTTGAGCGCTCCGATGAAGAACAACAGCCGGCACAGCTTGTCGTTGGCCGTTTCCGCGGGACCGCTGTGGAGGCTCTGGACGACGTAGGCATTGGCGCCGCTGACCGTGGCGAGCGGGCGCACCTTGTGCTCTCCGTCTTCGAACGCTCGCTCTTCATGCGCCGCGAGATTGCAGCCGAGCGCCTGCGCGACTTCCTTGCCGAGATCGGCTGTTGCTTGCAGTGCAAACAGTCGGAGTTGATGGCTGGAAGCAGCCTTAGATGGAGCATCCGTCGGCGACCGGACGGCGTTCTGTGTCGTCATTGATAGCTCCCTTCGCTGCAACCCGATCGGCGTTTTGGCACTAGCCATCACTTTTCGGGCACGTTCTCGACAAGCTCGGCGAGCCAAACGCCCGCGTCCGCGTCCGATGGCGCACGCCAATCGCCACGCGGCGATAGCGAGCCGCCCGAGGAAATCTTCGGCCCATTCGGCAATGCCGACCGCTTGAACTGATTGGCGAAAAATCGTTGCAGAAACAGCGCTAGCCAATGGCGAATGTCACCAAGGCTATATGCCCGCCTGCGCGTGACCGGGATGTCGGCCGGCCAGATTCCGCGCTCGACGTCGCCCCACGCATGATGCGCCAGAAAGGCAATCTTTGACGGCCTGAAGCCGTATCGCGTCAGGTAGAACAGGTTGAAGTCCTGCAGTGCATAAGGACCGATGGTCTGCTCGCTCGACTGAATCATTCCGCTCGTCTCGGCAGGAACGAGCTCGGGAGAAATTTCAGTGTCGAGAACCGCATGCAGAATGCGCGCCGTCTGGTCGCTGACCTCGCCTGAACCGGCCACGAAGCGGATAAGGTGCTGGATCAGCGTCTTCGCCACCGAGGCGTTGACGTTGTAATGCGACATCTGATCACCGACACCATAGGTGCACCACCCCAACGCCAGCTCGGAAAGATCTCCCGTGCCGACCACCAGGCCATGGTTCTGGTTCGCCAACCGGAAGTCGGTGCGCAGCCCAGCCTGGACGTTCTCGAAGGTGACGTCATAGATCGGTTCGCCACTCGCAAAGGGATGCTTGAGGTCGGCCAGCATCTGTCGCGCTGTGGGCCGGATATCGATTTCGGAGCCGGTCACACCAAGGGCCCGGATCAACGCCCAGGCATCGCGTTTCGTCTGATCGGAGGTGGCAAAGCCGGGCAACGTGTAGGCGAGGACGTTGCTACGGGGAAGATCGAGCCGATCCATCGCACGCGCCGCAACGATGAGCGCCTGCGTAGAATCGAGGCCGCCGGAGACGCCGATCACGGCCCTTTCGATCTTGGTCGCCTGCAGCCGGGTCGCCAGTCCCTGAACCTGGATATTGTAGGCTTCGTAGCAGTGTTCGCGCAGCTTGGCGGGATCGGAGGGAACAAAGGGGAAGCGTTCGATCGTCCGTTGGAGAGGAACCGGATCATCGGGCGCATCGAGTTGAAATGAGGCGGTGCGGAACTCGGCCATTCGCCGAGATTCCTCGCGGGCGCAATCACGGAAGGTGTTGAAACGCATGCGTTCCTGGCGGATGCGTCCGAGATCGACATCCGCCGTGGCCAAGGCTGAATTCTTTGCAAATCGCCCGGTCTCCGCGAGCAACTCGCCGCATTCGAAGATCGCCGCGTGACCATCCCAGGCCAGGTCGGTCGTCGATTCGCCTGGGCCCGACGCGGAGTAGGCATAGGCCGCGATCGTGCGGGCGGATTGACTGGCGCAAAGCAGTCGCCGCGTGTCCGCCTTGCCGATCGTGATATTGCTCGCCGACAGGTTTACCAGGATCTCAGCACCTGCCAGCGCCGCCGCGGTTGAAGGCGGCAGCGGCGCCCAAAAATCCTCACACAGCTCGACATGAAACGTGAGATCGAGTGATCCGGTCGACCGAAACAGAAGATCGATGCCAAACGGCGCTTGCCGACCCGCAACCCCGATTTGCCGTCCGCAAATGCCGGCACCGGAGGCGAAGTGCCGTTGCTCGTAGAACTCACGGTAATTCGGCAGATAAGTCTTGGGCACGATGCCGAGCACCGAACCCTGATGGATCACCACTGCCGTGTTGAATAGCCCACCCGCATACCTGAGCGGCGCGCCCACGAGCAGCACCGGATAGAGGTCGCGAGAGAGATCGACGAGCTGATCGATCGCCGCCTCCACCGCCGTGAGCAGCGCGTCCTGAAACAGCAGGTCCTCGATCGCATAAGACGACAGGCCAAGCTCCGGGAACACCATGATTGCGGCCCTGGCTGCACTGCCGGCCTTGGCCAGCCGGATCGTCTCGGCAAGGTTTGCGGGAACGTCCGCCACCTTCGTGCGCGGTACGCAGGAGGCGATCCGCACGAAGTCGTGTGAGTAAAGGGAGGCAAAGGTTTCCATCGCCGGGGCGGCCACGAACTAACCGACTGCTTCGGCGGAAACGCAGCGAATGCCGATGGCATCGAAAGCCCCTCGCGTCGCGCGCATCGAGCCATCGACATCGATCCCACGGCAGGCATCTTCGACCACGACGACATCGAAGCCCTCGTGCCCGGCATCCTCGGCCGAGTAGCGGATGCAGAAGTCGAACGCGAGCCCAGCAAGAAAGATGCGCGTGAACCCGCGCTCCCGCAGATATCCGGCCAGTCCGGTATGGGTCTTGCGGTCGTTCTCGTAGAATGCCGAGTAGGAGTCGATGTCGCGCTGATAGCCCTTGCGCAAGACCAGCTGTGCGTGCACGATTTGCAGGTCCTTGCGGAAATCGGCCCCCGGCGTCCCCTGCACGCAATGATCCGGCCAAAGAATCTGCGGACCGTAGGACACCTCGATCGTTTCGTATGGCTTTCGGCCCGGATGCGTGGAGGCGAATGACAAATGGCCGGGCGGATGCCAATCCTGCGTCAGCACCACATGCTTGAACCGCGTGGCCAGCCGATTGATCACGGACACGACCTCATCGCCGCGGGCAACCGCGAGGCGCCCCTCGGGACAGAAGTCGTTCTGGACGTCGACGACCAACAGGACATCTTGGTCGCGGATCGTGAGCTTTCCGGTCATGCCGGCACCCTTTCATGCGACGCCAAACGGCGGTCGACCTCGCTCGCAAGTCGCTCTAGGGCGTCCGCCACTTGAACCGGGTACGATCCCTGCGGTTCCAGCCGGCGCAACGGCTCCGGCAGCCGTGCGAGATGGCGGGCGGCGCGCGCCCGACTTTCGGCGAGCGTCGGCGATGGAGCAATGCGACGGCCGCCCCGCATGACCAATTGGATCAGCGGCTCGCCGCTCTGGTGGTCGCTCTCGATCGATAGGACATCGCCGGCCATTCGGCCATCCGGCCCAAATCGCCGCCAGACCTGCTTGCGCCCCGGCCACGTCGCCTTGCCGGTTGATCGCTTGCGCCGGGCCAGCCCGGCATATTCCTGAAGCTTGTAGGCGCAGTCCAACGCCGGCACATCCGACGACGTCGTCAAGCTCGTGCCGATCCCGAAACCGTCGATCGGCGCCCCGGCCCGAAGCATTTCGGCAATGCGATCCTCGTCGAGACCGCCGCTTGCAAAGATGCTCACCCCGGCCAGTCCGCCCTCGTCGAGGATGCGACGGACCTTTTTTGACAACGCGATCATATCTCCGCTATCCAGCCGCACCGCCCGGATCGTGATCCCTCGCGCCTTGAGCCGTGGCGCAAGCGCGACGACCTTGCGCGCGGCGGCCTCGGTATCATACGTGTCGATCAGGAACGTCAGGTTCTCCGGACGCGATTGCGCGAAGTCCTCGAACGCTGCGGTTTCATCGTCGTAGGCTTGGATGAACGAGTGCGCCATCGTGCCGAAGGTGGGTATGCCGAATAACTTCTCGGCCAGCATCGTGGCCGTGCCGGCAAAGCCCGCAATGTAGCTGGCACGCGCAGCCATGACGCCGGCCTCCGAGCCGTGCGCGCGGCGCAATCCGAAATCCACCAGCAGCTTGTCAGGCGCCGCGAGCGTCATCCGCGCGGCCTTGGACGCGATCAGCGATTGAAAGTGCAGAATGTTGATGAGCCGCGTCTCCACCAGCTGGGCCTGAGGCAGCGGCGCCGTCACGCGCAGGATCGGCTCGTTGGCATAGAATATCGTCCCTTCCGGCATCGCATGCACGTCGCCCGTGAAGCGGAGCTTGGAAAGATGGTCGAGCAACCCCTTCCGAAATCGACCATGGCACGCCAGCCAGTCAATTTCCTCTGCCGAAAAATGAAGGTTTTCGAGGAAGGCGAGCGCCTGTTCGAGACCGGCCGCAACCAGGAACCCGCGCCGGGCCGGAAGCTTGCGGACGAAGAATTCGAATACCGCCATCCCCGTCCCAATATGATCCAGGTACGCCTGGATCATATTGAGCTGGTAGAGATCGGTCAGCAGCGGCGACGTGACATCATTCATTCCGCACCATCGAGAGTTAATTAGGCGCAAGACAGGCGCCACGAATTGAGAAATATCAAAGCAAAGCGCCTTCCCTCGGTTCATCAAAGTCCTGCTAAATAGCGGAGTTCCAAATGCCGAAACCGAATTCTGGGCAGCCCATGCGTGGGCAAGAAGCAATCGGAAGTGATTTGCATCAAATCCTGGGGGATATGGACGACAGTACGGCCGTCGCGATCCTGGCCCTGCATCCGAGCGTCGCTCAGCTCGAAGAGGCGCGGGTCTGGCTCAACGGAGCGGGTGACATCCTCGGCAAAGAACATCGCCCGCTTGATGGCGTCGTCGCCCAGATCTTCGACATGCTCACTGTGGAAGAGGAAGACCAGCCACCGCGTCAACGCTAGCGGCGATGGCACTGGTCGGCTTTCTCATAAACCCCATCGCGGGGATGGGTGGACGCGTCGGACTCAAGGGCACGGACGACGTGGTCACGGACGCCGCACGGTTGGGTGCGACGCCGATTGCCAACGCGCGGGCCCTGGAGGCGTTGCGTGAACTCAAGGGCCTGCTCGACCAAGACGCAGATCCGCCCGCCATTCGCTGGCTGACTTGCTCCGGCGCAATGGGGTTGGATGCGCTACGGGCTGCCGGTTTCGAAAAGATCGAGCTGGTGCATGAATTCTCAGACGAGCCTTCGGCGCAGGATACCAAGGCAGCCGTCGGTCAGTTTCTCGCCGCGGGCGTTGATCTCGTCCTGTTTTGCGGCGGAGATGGCACCGCGCGGGACGTCTGCAGCATCGGCGGGAAAGGCACACCCGTTCTTGGCATCCCTTCAGGCGTGAAGATGTACTCCGGAGTCTTCGGCATCACACCAATGCGGACGGCCGACATCCTCCTGCGCTTCCTAAAGCAAGAGATCGGCGTTGCAAACGTCGAGATTCTGGACCTTGACGAGGAAAAATACAGGCGCGGCGAATGGGCCGTGCGGTTGCACATGACCGCATCGACGCCGTTCGAGCCGAGTTACGTTCAAGCTGCGAAAGCGCTCAGTTACGATCAGGACGACGCTGCCGTCCAAGACGACATCAGTGCACAACTGCGCGAGGAGATCGAAGCCGATCCGGATGGTCTGTTCTTGCTTGGACCGGGCACCACCGTGGAAGCGGTGAGTCGGGCGCTGGGCACAGACAAGACGCTGCTGGGGATCGACGCCTTCACCCATGGTCGGATCGTGGGGCGGGACCTCAACGAGCGGCAGATCCTTGATCTTCTCGACCAGTATCCGCGACGCAAGCTGGTCCTCAGCCCAATCGGTGCGCAGGGGTTCGTGCTCGGAAGAGGAAACCAGCAGTTGACCTCTGCCATTATCCGAAGCATCGGCGCCGACAATATCATTGTGATCGCCACGCCGGCGAAGCTCAAGCGGACCCCAATTCTGCGCTTCGATACCGGAGACCCTGCCCTTGATGCCGAGCTGATCTCGCGCAAGTTTTTTGCCGTCATCATCGGATATCGTCGCACTAGATTGGTGAAGGCGGCCGGCTAGTGACGGGCGGGTTTGCTACTATAAGCATTCGCGCCTTGCGCTACGCTACCATTTCGATTCGCTCAGCCACGAGGGATTAATGACATATGTGCCGCATACGGAGCCGGAGCGCAGCGAGATGCTCGCGGCGATCGGACTGAACCGGATGGAAGATCTTTTCGATTGTGTTCCCGAACACGTGCGATTCCCGGACCTGAAGCTGCCGCCGCCTTGTTCCGAGATGGACATAGAGCACGAGATGCGGGCGCTTGCGGGCCGCAATTTCCAAGTCGACCCGTCCTTATGCTTCCTGGGTGCCGGAACCTATCACCACTATCGTCCGCCAACGGTCGATTATGTCGTGCGACGCGGAGAGTTCTACTCCGCCTACACACCATACCAGGCTGAGGTCAGTCAGGGCGAGCTGCAGGCCATGTTCGAGTACCAGAGCATGGTGTGCCGGCTCACCGGCATGGAGGTCAGCAATTCCAGCCATTACGACGGCGCCACGTCGCTGGCGGAAGCAGTGCTGCTCGCGCTCAACGTGGCGCAGGGCAAGCGCAACAAGATCGTCCTATCCCCGGCCGTTCACCCACAATACCGGGCTGTGATCAAGACTTACCTGCGCGGCACGCATTCGGCCGCCGTCATCGGCGATGAGGACCATGCGGCTGACATCGATCGGTTACGCGCGCAGGTCGATGACACGACAGCTGCCCTCGTCATCCAGAATCCCAACTTTCTCGGTCAATGGGAGGAGGTCACCGGTCTCGCTGATGACCTCCATCGCGTCGGCGCTCTGCTCATCGTCGTCACCGATCCCATTGCGTTGGGTTTATTCAACCCGCCCGGCGCCTATGGGGCCGATGTCGTCGTAGCCGACGGCCAAGCCCTCGGAATTCCACCGTCGTTCGGCGGCCCGCACCTCGGCATCTTTGCGACGCGTATGGCGCATGTGCGTCGGCTCTCCGGTCACCTCGTCGGAGAGACGATCGATCCGGACGGCCGGCGCGGCTACGTGCTCACGCTTGCGACGCGCGAACAGCACATCCGCCGCGCCAAGGCGACGAGCAACATCTGCACCAATTCCGCGTTGTGCGCGCTCGGCGCCGCGGTCTATCTTGCAACCGTGGGCAATAGGGGCCTGCGACGGGTTGCCGAGCTCTGCTTTCACAAGAGCCATTACGCCGCAGCGGAAATCAGCAAGCTCGACGGCTTCGCGGTGAATCCACACGCGCCGACAAAGCCGTTTTTCAAAGAGTTCGTCTTGCAGCTCCCACTTTCGGCAGCAGAGATCAACAAACGGTTGCGGGAAGAGTACGGCATCATCGGCGGCTACGATCTCGGCGACGACTACCCGCATTTGCGGAATCATATGCTGTTCGCGGTGACCGAGGTCAACACACGCGCCAGCATCGACCGACTCGCCCTGGCATTGAGCAGGATGAAGAAATGAATATCAAATTCGCATCCGATGACACCGGTCCAGCAGACTTGTGCAAGCCGACGATCCCGACCGTGTATGAATTGAGCGTGCATGGCCGGTGCGGTGTAGATCTGCCCGATGCCGACGTGCCACAGACTAAGCTCCCCGAAGCCGACCTGCGCCGGAATTGCGGCCTGCCGGAATTATCGCAACTCGATGTGGTACGCCACTATCTCGCTTTGTCGCAGCGCAATTTCGGCGTTGACACGGGCTTCTATCCGCTCGGGTCATGCACCATGAAGTACAATCCTAAGGTCAACGAGGAGATCGCCCGCCTCTCCGGCTTCGCCGAGAGCCATCCGTTGCAGGATGCGGAAACGGTCCAGGGCAATCTTGCACTGATGTTCCACTTGCAGGAATGGCTGGCCGAGATCGGCGGCTTTGCCGGCGTTTCCCTCCAGCCGTGCGCCGGCGCACATGGCGAGTTCACCGGCCTGCTCATGATACGCGCGTATCATCGTGATCGCGGCGATTTGAAACGCACGCGCATCTTGATCCCCGACTCGGCGCACGGCACTAACCCGGCATCCACCACCATGGCCGGATTCACCGCGGTCGAGCTGCCGTCGGATGCGCGCGGGAACATCGATCTGGAGGCGGTCAAGTCCGGTTGCGACGAAACACTCGCAGGAATCATGATGACCAATCCGAATACGCTCGGCCTGTTCGAAGAACACATCGAACAGGTCGTGCAGCTGGTCCATGATTGCGGGGGGCTGGTGTACGGAGACGGCGCCAACATGAATGCGCTCGTGGGCATCGCACGGCCGGGGGATCTCGGCTTCGACATCATGCACTACAACCTGCACAAGACCTTCGCCACGCCGCATGGCGGCGGTGGGCCCGGCTCCGGCCCGGTCGGAGTATCGACGAAACTGCTCGATTTCCTTCCCGGGCCAGTGATTGCAATCGATCGTAGTGAGGCCGGCGACGTCCGCTATGTCGCGGCGACGCCCGAGAAGCCGATCGGCCGGGTTTCGACCTTCTTCGGCAATTTTGGCATGTTTGTCCGCGCCTATGCCTACATCCGGCGCCATGGCGGGCGAGGCCTGCGCGAAAACTCGGAACACGCCGTGCTGAATGCGAACTATTTACGCATGAAGCTGCGCGATGTGTTTCACGTTCCGTTTGATCGTATCAACATGCACGAATTCGTGTGCCGGGGTTCGATCGAGGGCACCGGCGTCCGCGCGCTCGACGTCAGCAAACGGTTGCTCGACTATGGCTTCCATCCGCCGACCAATTACTTTCCGCTGATCGTGCCGGAAGCTTTGATGATCGAGCCGACAGAGACGGAGAGCAAGCCGACGCTGGATGCGTTTGCAGACGTGATGCGGACAATCGCAGAAGAGGCGAGAACCGACGCCGCTTTGATCGTGCATGCACCGCACCTGACACCCATCAAACGATTGAATGAAGTGAAGGCCGCACGGGAACTCGTGCTCTCGGATCGCACCAAGGAGTCGAGCGGCTGACCGAAAGGCCGAGAGGGTAGATGGCCGAATCGAATACGGGCCACGCACTTAAACGTACGCCGCTCTACGACCTGCATATCAGGCTGGGCGCACGCATGGTGCCGTTCGCCGGCTACGAGATGCCGGTGCAGTATCCGTCGGGCATCATGAAGGAGCACCTGCATACCCGCGCCGCTGCGGGGCTCTTCGACGTTTCGCATATGGGGCAGATCGCGCTTCGGCCGCGTTCGGGACGCATCGTCGACGCCGCGCGTAATCTTGAAATGTTCGTTCCGGTCGACATTCTTGGCCTTGCACAAGGGCGGCAACGCTACGCCTTCTTCACCAACGACTCCGGCGGCGTGCTCGACGACCTGATGGTTTCAAGCCAAGGCGACCATATCATGCTCGTCGTCAATGCCGCCCGCAAGGATGCGGACGAAGCCCATCTGCGTGCGCACCTGTCGGACTCTTGTGTCGTCGAGGCCATGTCGGATCAGGCTCTGGTGGCGTTGCAAGGCCCCCAGGCCGAGGCGGCGTTGGCCCTCCTCGCTCCGGATGTCCGGTCGATGAGATTCATGGATATCCGAACGGTCTCGCTCGTTGGCGGCGCCTGCATGGTTTCCCGTTCGGGCTATACTGGCGAGGACGGATTCGAGATCAGCGTCAAGGCGGATAAAGCCGAGGAGCTTTGCGCCGCTCTGTTGGAAAACCACACGGTGGCTCCCGTCGGGCTGGGCGCCCGCGACAGTCTGCGGCTCGAAGCCGGCCTGTGTCTCTATGGTTCCGATCTCGATCCCGGCATCACCCCGGTCGAGGCGGCGTTGGGGTGGGCTATTCAGAAGTCTCGTCGCGAGGGCGGACAGCGCGCAGGAGGCTTCCCGGGAGCGGAGGTGATCCTGGCGCAACTCGAACAGGGAACCGCGCGACGGCGGGTCGGTCTCATGCCGGAAGGGCGCGTCCTCGCCCGGGGTGGAGCGCCGCTTTTCCTGGAAGAGGACGACGCCACGCCAATCGCAATCGTCACCTCCGGCGGGTTCGGTGTCAGCCTCGGCGTTCCGATCGCGATGGGCTATGTGCCGATCTTGCAGGCAACACCGGGAGCCCGACTGTTCGCGGAAGTGCGCGGGAGAAAGCTGCCCGTGCGAGTATGCGAGCTGCCGTTCGTCGCGTTACATTACAAGCGCAAATGAAAGCGATCGGGGACGCGGGGTCATGCTGAAATTCACCAAGGACCATGAGTGGCTGCGCCTCGAAGGCGATATTGCAACCGTCGGCATCACGCCGTTCGCCCAGGAAAAGCTCAGCGATCTCGTGTTCGTCGAGTTACCGAGCGTGGGAGCCAAGTTCGAAAAGGGCGCGGCCGCCGCCACCGTGGAATCGGTGAAGGCGGCGTCGGAAGTATACGCGCCGGTCAGCGGCGAGGTGATCGAGGTCAACGTGAAGGTCACAGATGACCCGAGTCTAGTCAATTCGGCCCCGACCGGCGACGGCTGGCTGTTCAAAATGAAGGTCGCCGACCGTGCCCAGGTAGATGTGCTCCTGGACGAGCAAGCCTACAACGCGATGATCAAGTAAACTTTCGACGTTCCTGCGTGCTCGGCGAGCAAGCACCAAGGCAAAGACCAAGGGGATGATCAAAGAGGGGTGCTAGCCGCCGATGTCGGCAAATGTGATCAGCTTGCGCGCCCGGGCCGGATCGCGCAGCTTCTCGAGTGCCTTCGCCTCGATCTGCCGGATGCGTTCGCGGGTCACGCCGAAGACTTTACCTACCTCTTCGAGGGTGTGTTCGCCGGCGTCGCCGATGCCGAAGCGCATGCGCAAGATGCGCTGCTCGCGCGGAGTCAACCCAGCGAGCGCTTCGGTCACGAATTCTGCAAGCATACTCGCCTCCACCGCGGCGTGCGGGTCGATCGCATCCGGCGCCTTGATCAGGTCGCCCAATGTCGCATCGCCGTCCTCCCCGACCGGAAGGTCGAGCGAGGTCGGCTCCTGCACCATTGAGATCACCTGCTCCACGCGGGCGACGGGAATGCCGGTGCGCGCCGCGATCTCTACAGGCCCCGCGTCCCGCCCCTGTTGCTGGTAGAGCTTCCGTCGCTCCCGCAGGACCTTGGCTGCCGTCTCCGTCATGTGAACGGGGATGCGAATGGTGCGGCTCTGATCAGCAATCGCGCGAGCAATGGACTGCCGGATCCACCATACGGCATAAGTCGAAACCTTCACGCCGTGGCGGTAGTTGAACTTTTCGACGGCGTGCATGAGGCCCATGTTGCCTTCCTGGATCAAGTCGAGGAGGTCGAGGGAGCTGTTGCGGCGATACTTTTTGGCGATCGAAACGACCAATCGGAGATGGCCCCTCACCAGCTCTTCGCGCGCTGCCATCAGCGCTCGCCGCGCCCGGCCTACCTCGGCGATTGCGCCGCGGAAGTCTGCAATCGGCAAGCCTACGCGCTGGGCCAATGCGACAAGTTCCTTCTGCAATTCCTGCATCCGGTCCGAATGCTTCCGCGCGAGCACCTGCCAGTCCGGCAAAGGCAGCGAGGCGGCTCGCTTGAACCAATCGGGATCGAGCTCATGGCCAAGATAGCGGTCAAGCACTTCTCGGCGTGTGATGCCGCAGCGTCCGGCCAGTTGCAGCAGTTCCTGTTCGATCGCTTTTAAAACCTGCTGCTCGCGCTCCAAGTGCGTGAGCAGATCAGCAATTCGGTCAGCGTGGAGCCACAGGCCGTCGATCTCCCTGGCAAAACTCGAGAAGAGCTCCTGAAGGCGCGCCCGGCTGCTCTTGGAGAGGTCCCGGCCGCGGCTGACGGCGGTAACGCGCTTCCGGCTCAAAGACCCGATCTCACGCGCGAGCGACGAAAGCCTATCCAGGAGTGCGGTGATCCCGGACAGCAAACTCGTCTCACGGTCGAGCGCGCCGTCGGCGTCCTCGTTTTCGACCCGAAGCTCCGCCACCGAGTCGCTTAGATTTCCACGCTGGACACCGCCCTGATCGAGTGCGTCTGGTCTCGCAATCGTCCCGCCGTGCCGAGCTGCTTCATGATACATTGAAAGGTCGATGAGATCGCGCAGACGGAGGCGGCCCTCGCGCAGCTCGCACCCCCACCGCTCCAGGCGTTCGATGAGCACGGGAGCGCTGCAGAGGCCTTTCAGAACGGCGAGTTGGGCTGCCTCGATGCGCTTGGCAAGCGCGATCTCGTCTTCCCGGGAGAGCAACTCTGCAGCCCCCATCTGACGGAAGTAGGTATCGACGAGGTCGCGCGAGAACCTTGCCTCGCGGCTCGGACCTACGTTGCCGACAGAGTGCGGCTTGTTTTCCGTGCTCTCCAGGCCGGACGAAACGGCGGCTGCTGCTTTCGGCTGGGCGCCGAAGAAGTCGATGAGCGTGTCCTGGCGCTCGGGGGCAGAGCGTTCGAACTCCTCTCGGAGATGCCCATCCATCTCAAAAGCCATCTGACGACAATTCCTCTCAACATGCGCCAAACCCGCCCCGCCGAACAAAGGGTGTGATGCAGAAGGGCCGGTAGTCCCAAACGACAGCCGCCCTTTGCTCTTGGCTTAGAGCCAAGGACTTGGTCAGCGCCGGTCGGCAACTTTGGAAAAATTCAGCGTCCGCGTGCTGGCCAGCGCCTTGGCGCGGCGACGGCGCTGGCATCCTCGTCGTGGAAATGGTGCTCAGGAGCAGGAAAATCAAGCCTTTCGGCAGCGCGGGCATATCCGTGGGCCGCCCGCGACCTTAGGGAGCAATTCTGACGTCGCCAGCTGATCCCTCGCGAAGGTTGATCTGGATCAATTGCTGCCGAACATTCCGCACAGAGCAAGAATGGAGCGACCAATTTGCCTAACAGCGAACATGCTAGGTTGTCATCAATCTGATTGTTCGCGGCGCGGCTGCGAAGAGGCGACTTAGAAGAGGATCCACATGGAAGAAGCGGCAGGCAGCGAGAGGGCCAAGATCGTGCCTAAGCGACGGCAGAGGCACTATTCGTACGATGAGAGCGTCGATGAGTCGGCTAAGCTCATCGCAGATGAGCCGGTGGAGATCGAAAAGGAAAGTCCTGCGGACAAGAACCAGTCAGTGGAGAGAATCAAGGACAACGGCAAGTCCGAGTCGCCCGCTTTTGAAGAGTGACGATACAGGATCGGCCGACGATAACCCCTTGGCCCAGACGTCAGATTGAGGCTGCGTGATGTCCCTTCAGGCCGCGGGCTCCTGGGCCTGCTCAGGCTTTCGCATTGGAAATCGTTTGAGCATCTCGATCACTTCTTCGTCTGAGACTTGCCAGAAATTGGAATAGTAGAAGCCGATTGCTCCGAAGTCAGCGTAATCCTCAAGGCACACAACTTCATCTGCCTCCCGGCGCATGTCAGCGAGACTATCGGTCGGCGCCACGGGTACCGCAAGAATAAGCTTTTTCGGGTTACGCATGCGGGTGGCCCACAGCGCTGCGCGGGTTGTCGCACCTGTGGCGATGCCGTCGTCGATCACGATGGCCGTACGGCCCGCGACGTCTACACGTTCGCGGTTGCCCAGATAGCGCTGGCGCCGCCTCTCGATCTCGGCGAGTTCACGGTCACAGATGGTTTTGAAATCCGCCTCATCGATGCCTGCAAGTCGAATGACATCTTCGTTGCGCACGACCAGCGGTGCGCCACCATCCACGACAGCACCCATGGCCAGTTCCGGCTGGAACGGCACGCCGACCTTGCGGACCAGAATGAGATCGAGCGGTGCGTTGAACACAGCCGCCACTTCCGCTGCGACGGGAACGCCGCCACGCGGCAGCGCGAGGATAACTGGATGCCGATCCTTATACTTTGCGAGCGCTGCAGCCAATTTCTGCCCCGCGTCCGATCGATCCTTGAATGGCATTGCACGCTCCTGTGTCAGGTTTGTACGCCCGCGGCGCGATCCCGGTCGGGCGAATTGGACCACAGATGGCGTTCGAACCACCGCGCGGCATGGCCGATGGCTGCCTCCAACGCTCCCGGTTCTGGAAACAGGTGGCTCGCGCCTGGAACGATCTCCAGCGCCTTGAGTCCCTTTAGCCGCGCGAATGCCTGCTCATTGAGCTCGATAACGCGAAGTCGACGCCGCCCACGATCAACAGCGTCGGCGTGCGGATTTGATCGAGTGCTTCGCCCGCCAAGTCGGGACGCCCACCGCGCGAGACGACAGCACCGACCCGGTCGCCGAGCCGGGCTGCTGCCACAAGGGCCGCCGCGGCTCCGGTACTGGCGCCGAACAGCCCAAGCGGAAGGCCGCCCACGACGGGCTCCCGGTCGAGCCAGCGCACGATATGAACAAGCCGCTCTGCCAGAAGCGGAATGTCGAAGACATTGGCGCGATCCGCTTCCTCTTCCGCAGTCAACAGATCGAACAACAAGGTTGCGATGCCTCGCTTGTTCAACGCGTCGGCAACGGCCACGTTGCGCGGACTGAAGCGGCTGGAACCGCTGCCATGCGCAAACACGACAAGCGCGAGTGCTCCCCGTGGAATGTGCAAGGTTCCGGCGAGCCCGATCGGCGGAATTCGCACATCGAGGACTTCATGTGCACTCCGGGGTGAGCCTTGCGTGGGATGCTCAAGAACTGATCGGGTCATAATCCGCGGATCCATTCATATTTTACTTAGCGATATGGGAGCGGGAAGTTGTTGACCCAGATCAATGAAGATCGAGGCGAGGGTGTCGGATATTGATCCGAAAATTGCTCAAACGCTGGAACTTGAGGCGATCGACAACCGAGCACTCCCGTGAGGGAGACTCCAGATGGAGCAGATGGTGCGGGAAGCGCGCGTAGGAGCCGCGAATGAGCTATCACTTCACCAAGATCATGAACATGAGTTTTGATGACGCCGTGGCGTCGACAAAAGAAGCGCTGAAGCGCCACAACTTCGGAGTGCTCACGCAGATCGATATGCGAGACATCTTTAAGAAAAGGCTCAATGTCGATTTTCGTCCTTACCTCATCATTGGAGCATGTAATCCACAAATGACCTACCGAGCGCTCCGGGCGGAGGACAAAATCGGCACCATGTTGCCCTGCAATATCGTTCTCCAGCAGCAAGAGGAAGGTCGTGTCGAAATTTCCGCAGTTGATCCCGTTGCTTCAATGCAGGCTATCACCAATGTTGAGGTGGGGCAGGTCGCGCAAAGCGTCCGTTCCCTATTGCAGCGCGTGGTCGACGAGGTCGGAAATCCGGCTCACTCGTAGGTCACTCCCGACCTGCGGCTATCTTGAAGTTCGTGCCTTGACCTTGGGCCTCTCAGGTCCTGCCACGATGGGCTGGCACATGAATACGTCAACAGCGCCCTTTTCTCTACCCCGGAAGTTGGAACCTGTAGCTCGCGTCGTGAAGCGGTTCGGCGCCGATGTGACGGCGATGTATGCAATGGGCGGAACGCTTGGCCAGTTGCTGCGGCATCTTCTTGACCGGGAGGAAATTCCGGGTCTCCCCGTCCCGATCTCGGAAGAGACACGGGAGGATTTCACGGTTCTTGAGGAAGTGTCCGGACGACAATACCGGTTCGTTCTGCCGGGCCCTCGACTGAGCGAGCGAGAATGGCGCGCCTACCTCGATACGTTTGAGTCTCATGCATCTCCCGCACAGGGAACGCGCTTCGTGGTGGCCAGTGGAAGCCTTCCGCCTGGCGTTCCGAGCGACTTCTACGGCCGAATAGCTCGGACGACGAAGCAAGCTGGCGCAAAGATCATTGTCGACGCCTCGGGCCCGCCCTTGAAAGCGGCGTTGGAAGCAGGCGAATACATTGTGAAGCCGAGCCTGCGAGAGTTCAGGGAATTGATGGCAGCCCCGCTGGAAAGCGAACGCGATCGGGTCACAGCCTGTCGCAGCCTCATAGAGAGTGGACGAGCCGAGATGATTGCACTAACGCTGGGAGATCAAGGGGCGCTTTTGGTGGCCCGTGATCAAGTCTTGCGGGCACAAGCCGTCCCCGTAAAGCCGGTCAGCGTTGTGGGCGCGGGGGACAGCTTCTTGGGTGCCATGATCTGGAGCCTTGCTTCCGGTCATTCCATCGAAGACACATCTCGATATGGAATAGCTGCAGGATCAGCGGCATTGCTTATGCCGGGAACGGAGCTGTGCCGGCGAGCGGACGCCGAACGTTTGGCCGGCGAAGTCAAGGTGCAAGCGATCTGAGCTTGGCGATCTTGCGCCATCGACGGGAGTGCCCGTCACGGCGTTTTCGAATGGTCTCGTCACCGGCGTTCCAACAGCGCCGCAGCTCCCAGCAGGGCAGGAAGCGGGCGCATGATGACGTAGGTGGGGATTGCGGCGAGATACCCTCGGAACCGACCTTTGGCCTCGAACCGCATCCGGAACCCGGACTCCGCGAAGGGGGCAGCCGGCACTGCGGCCAGCTCGCAGAGGACATTGTAGAGATTGACCAGCCCGGGGCCGGAGAGAACTCGTTCCGCCGAGACATGGTCGTAACGTCGGCGCATAAGCTCCAGCACCGCGCTCTCCTCGGCGTCGGCCGGCGCCATTGTCACGTGCCCGCCTTCTCCCTCGATCGGCGTCCAACCGCCGGGCATAGGCATCAACGCGCTCACGCCGAGACCGGTACCGGGGCCGATGAGGCCGATAGGGGAATCAGCCACTGGAGAGCCGGGGCCGATCTGCAGGCGATCGCTGTCGGTAAGGTGCGGGATGGCGACGGCATTGGCGGCAAAGTCGTTGATCACACGAAACCGCCTGAGCCCGAAGTGCTTGCGGACTGCCTCGACCGAGAATGTCCACGGATGGTTCGTGAGCGTGACCTGGTCACCCGTTATCGGCGAGGCGACCGCCAACACGGCTTGTCCCGGCCTCCCGGATGGGGATTCCTCTGCCAAGTATGCACCGATCGCCTCGGTGAGGGATGGGTAATCATTCAATGCGTACACCCGAGCGGCTGTCGTGGTCCCGTCTGGCTGAACCAAGGCAAACCGCGCATTCGTAGCGCCGACATCTCCAATGAGACCAAGCTGCGGTGCGCTCATCGAAGTACCTCGCGCCTTGCAAGTGGTGTCCGAGCTTCCGCCGAAAGAAGGAGCTATATTTCAGCCGTTCTACGCTCCGAAGAAGGGGGAGAAATTCCGCGTCGAGAAGGCTTGAGTGGTCTTCAATCGCGGCACGTGCCGCCCTGCACCGCGGCGCGCGGTCAAGATACGAAGATTCCGCTTGGTTTCGTTGATCTGGATCAAACATGCAAACCACGGGAACTGCCGCAGACCGTTCGAGCATCCATCGGCGCCGAGATTCTAGGCAGACAAGCCTGCCCCTCCACGCGGCGTTAGTTGATCTAGCGCAAAGCACATATGCGATCACAGTGATTGAAGTTGTCGGCATGCATATTCCACACGAACTACGAGATGAGTTTCCGAATGAGGTGTCGCTCATCGAGCGGACGATAAGGACCAATTATGAGTTCAGGCGACTCGCGACGAGCTACGATGAAGTCAACCGCAAGATCTATCGCATCGAATCGGAGGAAGAGCCGACCACCGACGAGGTGCTCGAAGGGCTCAAGAAGCGGCGCCTGAAGCTCAAGGATGAAATTGCAGCGACCCTCACGAAGTTGGAGCATCGAATGTAAGATCGCTCAACGGAGCGCACGTAAGGACGTTGGCAGCTGTCATTTATTCTTTCGGACTTTTCACAGTAACCAATTCGAATGAGCCGTTTTGCAAACGCCTGTACAGAGGTACAGTCATGCATACGCACATTCTCATTCCCACAGATGGCTCGGAATTGTCCGCCGAGGCGATCCAGTACGGTATTGCCCTGGCGAAGGCCGTCAACGCCAAGGTGACGGGCGTAACGGTTTCAAGTCCCTTCCATTTCTTCGCGGTCGATCCGGATATGGCCACGGACACGTCCGTTTCATACAAGAAGCGCATGACCGCCGTAGCGGCAAGGCGCCTGGCTCGAGTAGAGGATGCCGCAGCGGCCGCTGGCGTAAGTTGCGAAGTTGTGCATGTCGAGCACGACCATCCTCACCAAGCGATTATCGACGTCGCCAATACGAAAGGATGCGATTTGATCGTGATGGCTTCACATGGTCGACGGGGGATTTCTGCGATCGTGCTCGGCAGCGAAACGCTCAAGGTGCTTACCCATAGCACCATCCCCGTCCTCGTCTGTCGTGGACCTCGTCCCGCGCTGTTTCCCCCCTACTTCGCGGCATCTTAAGTACCCATCTCAGCTCGGCCCCGGAAGCGTGCGGACGATCTCCTTGAACCGGTCCCACTCCGTCGCCGCCCAAATCTCAGTCTGCGCATGGCCGAAGGTGCAGATGAGAGCCGAGACCCGGTTGCTGTCTCGATGTCGTTCGCAAGGAAGATATCGAGATAGTCGCACGGCCCAAGCACGGCATAGCTTCCGAGCCACTCAACGCCCGGACACTCCTTTCGTATGGCTTCCATCGCTTGCCGCTCGAGTTGCTCCAGACCTCTCGGCGAACGAACCGCATCGGGTTCAAGCGCGTCAACATGATGAACGTCGATATGGCGACCCCTCGCAATTCGTTTGCGAAATAATGATACCGATGCCCGTAATCCACACTTTGACCTTGATCAACAGAGCGCGGCTAACCGTCAAGCCAGAGCCGTCCGGATCGTATCGAGGATTTCGGGCGGCATGACCGTAGGCTGATCATCGGTTCAGCGCCCTCCGCCTCAAAGCTGCGGATGTTCGGGATTGCTTCTCTCAAAGATCTGCGGCATCTCGGTCAACGGCACCAGCCGAGCCATTCCCGGCAGTTGCTCGTGGGTGCCGATCACGAGAAAGCCATTGGGCAGGAGCCGTTCCACAATACGCGCCAGAATCTGTTGCCGCAGCGGTAGCGCGAAATAGGTGAAGGCGACGTAGCGGCAGAGAATGAGATCGAAGAGCGGCGTTGGCGCCTCCGACCGCAGGTCTTGGTGCAGAAAATCGATCCCTTCACGATGCTGCGGCTTTACGCAAAACAGATGTCCCGCTGGATCAAAGGCTTGCTTGATGAAAAGCGGCGGCAATTCGTGCAGGCTTGTCGCCTCAAAGCGCCCTTTCTGCGCACGCGCGAGCATTGCCTCATCGACGTCCGTCGCGACGATTGAAAGGGAGACACCCGGACAGTGCCTTGCTACCTCAAGGTCCCAGATGATTTTCGGCGTGTAGGGCTCCTCGCCGGACGCACAGCCGGCTGACCAAATGCGGGCTTCTCGTCCTTCTCGTTGCGCGCGTGCGGCGATGTGCGGCAGCACACGCCTGCGCAAGACCTCGAATACGCCCCGGTCACGGAAGAACCGCGAAATGGTGATGTGGCAACATTCATCGAAGACCTGCCACTCCGCTGGATCGGCCTCGAGCCGCGCCCGATAAGCCGCGAAATCGGCGAGTCGAAGCTCGCTCATTCGCCGCTTGAGCCGCTTGCAAACCTGACGGCGAACCTTGCGGAACCCTGGCCAGCACAGTTCCCGCCGCGGCAGCGCCCACTGCAGCAAGGCCGTGCAGTCCGTATCGCTCACTAGGCTCAGTTACCGTTGTTGGCAGGCGGGGTGGGTGTCGGCTCCGTCACCGCCACCGCATCAGAAGCCGGGAAAGTCTCCTCCAAACCTTCCTCGAGTGCCTTTTCCAGGCGCTGCCGTCGATTCTCTTTCTTCTCGGCATTGAGCTTCGCCCGCTTTGCTTTGGTGGTGGGTGTCATTTTTCATCTTCCTCTAGGTTGCTACCCGAACCCTTGCGCCGCTTATCGGGCAGCAGAACTCGGCCCCCTCCGACAGGGAACTGACGAGAGACATGAGCTCCTCGACGACAGGATCGTCTTCGTGGTCCAATCTTGACTGGCGCAATTGGTGCGCGAGCGTGCCGGCAAGTCTTTGAGAAAGATCAATCGAACCCGACGCTCTCCAGTGCACGTGGCACCCATCGCCAACATAGCATTCAGCCGCGTGATTTTTGATCGAGATCAAAGCGCGCAGTTGGCTAAGAATCCACAGCCCCGCGAGCCAGGCGGCAGGAAGCAACATGATGAGCGGATAGTGCGGCCGACCAGACTCGACCGCGCCCGCGTCCAGCAACCGGGCGGTATTAAGCCGGTCCCAAACGAACTCGGCAAAGCGCTGCAAAGTCACAAAAGACGAGGAGGGCAGCTCCCTCACTCATGGCGAACCTCGACGCTCTTGCGGATCGAGTATTCCATTTGGGTTCGATCATCGCGAACCGCCCCCAAAAGGAATTGATGTGAATCAACGTCCGCTGTCAGTTCTTGTGGACCTTAATCACAAAATCTCGCCAAGGTTCGCGGCTGAGGGAGGATGCAATGACTACGGTGCGACAGCTCTTGGATCAGAAGGGCAGGAATCTTTGGTCCATTCATCCGAATGCGACCGTGTTCGACGCCGTCGCGAAAATGGCCGAAAAAGACATTGGATCGTTGGTCGTGATGGATGGCGAAGAACTCCTTGGCATCATCACCGAGAGACACTATGCGCGAAATGTCGTTCTCAAGGGTAAAACGTCTCCGGCGACGCCGGTCCGGGACATCATGGAGAAACACGTCATCATTGCGCGGCCGGAACAATCGGTTGAACAATGCATGGCCATCATGAGCGAGATGCGCGTGCGCCATCTGCCCGTCCTCGAAGGAGAAAAACCAGTCGGCATCATCTCAATTGGCGATCTTGTCAAAAGCATCATCGGTGATCAGAAATTTATTATTGACCAGCTTGTACATTACATTCACGGTTAGCAGGCTGGTACAGGCACGAACGACATCCGCGCACGAACGCTCGCAACCCGAAGGTGCGCGGTCGCAGCAATCCCTGCTCAATTGGAATGGGCGGACGCTAGCCCGTCTCGTTCCGGATCAACGGACCAAGCACGCGTGCAGAGCGCCCGCGCCGGGAAATCAAACATAACCCGCGGCCTCTACCCTCAGTCGCCGTTGGTCGGTCAATGATCGAAAAATCAATTTACCGATAGGGGGCGGCTGGTTGTTGACTTCAGCATCGCCGACCATCACGCGTTTGACATCCATGCCCGGGGCGAGCGATGGGCTCTCGACGAGGTCGCTCTTCCCGGCAAGCTGGTCCACCAGATCATCGAGTGGCTCTATCGCGAAAACCGCCTTTGTCGAGGAGCCGTGAAGGTCGGCGAAATGCTCGTCGGTCCCTTTGGCCTGTCCATTCCCACGCTTGCAGTCGTGAATACCGACGATGAAGTCGCCCCGTTCGCGTCGGTCAAGCCTTTTGTCGACGCAATGCCAGCGGAGAATGCGCATATCATCGAATATCCGGGTGAAGTTGGGGTTGGTCTGCAGCATCTGGCAATCCTCGTTGGCCGCGAGGCGCGTGCACGGGTCTGGCCGCAGATCATCACCTGGCTCGAGACTCGAAGCTGACTCTCACCTCCTCGGCCATAATGCATTCTTCAGCCGGAAGCTGCACGGGCTCATCCGCCTCGGATCATTTCGTGGCGACGATGCCAAGTCTCTCGGATCTGATCCTCGACTGTATTCAGTGTCATCGGTGCTGCGCCGGGATGGGTTTCTCGAACCCAATCCAACAACTGCCGAGCGAATTCATCGAGGGTCTCCGGCAGCTCGCCTGACATGATTCGGCGATAAGCCTCGCCCTCAACGAGTTGCCGCGATGTACGATGGCCTTGAGCGTGAGTCATATCAGGTCGCCGAGTACCTTGATGTAGCCGGGCTCTCTTTTCACGCCGAGACCGGCAACGCTCCGACACTGGTGATGTCTGCCTTCGGACGCTCGTCCGAGAGCGGCCGCCCCTCCACGATGTAGTGAATGGTCTCCGCAATATTGGTGGCGTGGTCGCCCATTCGCTCGATGTTCTTGGCGCAAAAGAGCAGATGCGTGCAGAACGTGATATTGCGCGGGCTCTCCATCATATAGGTGAGGAGCTCCCGGAACAGCGAATTGTTCATGGCGTCGATCTCTACGTCCCGCCGCCACACGTCGAGTGCTTCGGCAAGATCGTGCTGCGCATAGCTGTGGAGCACATGCCGCAGCTGGAGCAGGACGAGCTTGACCATGCGTTCGATCTGAAGGAGCGTCTCGTTGGGTGGCAGCTCACCGGTGAGAATCAGCACTCGTTTGGCAATATTCTCGGCGAGATCGCCAATCCGCTCGAGGTCGTTGGAGATGCGCAACGCTCCAACTATCTCCCGCAGATCGACCGCCATCGGCTGCCGACGTCCAATTGTGACGACCGCCTTTTCCTCGATTTCCCGCTGTCGCGCATCAACCTGATCGTCCGCTGCTACGATACGCCGAGCGAGCGGGACGTCGCGCTTCATTAAGGCCTCGATCGCGTCCGTGACTTGCTTTTCCGCAAGGCCGCCCATTTCTGCGATCTTGCGCGCAATCTCCTGCAGATCGGCGTCGAAGGCACGAGCCGTGTGGTCGATCATGACGATACCCCATTACCTATACACGACTTTTCGGGCCGGGAAGTTGGGACCGATCAAGACCGAGCTCTTCACAGGCCCTGCGCACTATGCGCGGGTCGAGAATCTTGCGCGAGCCGCCAAGAGGAACCTCCGCCTTTCGGCCTTCTCGATGCACCGTTACCATGACATCACCTTCGCGCCGGTGACGTTCATGCCGATCGAAGCGGCACCCCCGCTCGACCAGCCATTTTCGAAATGTTGCGCTTTCCATTGCTGCCGCTCCCGTCGACGATATGACTTGGCTCAGTCTCGAGGTTTAACTGTAGAAAATACAAACATTGTCGGGCACTTTCGTTGATATGGGTCAAAGCACATAATCCGCCATCTGCGCTCCCAACGCGCCCCCTGCTGATCTAGGGCAAGGCACAGCCAGGCGGCGCCGTTGATCCTGTTGAGGCAAATCAAAGAAGCCTCGGCTCCTATGCCCTAGAAATTGTCCGTCCTCTTAGGATCTAAAATGATGGCAGCTAGCACCGACGTACGCTGGTTCGGTGATATCCGGCTCGACCATGTCGCCTTGGTAGGCGGGAAGAACGCGTCTCTTGGCGAGCTCTATTCCGTTCTGTCGGATCAGGGCGTCAAGGTGCCGAACGGATTTGCGCTCACGGCTCAGGCGTATCGCGACGCGCTGACCGGGGCTGGAGCATGGGACAGATTGCATCAGCTTCTGGACTCAGTCGATAAGACCCGCATCGACGTGCTTGCCAAGCGCGCTGCCGGAGCACGCGCGATCGTCTTCGATGCCACCGGTACCGATCGCCTTCGACAGGCGATCACGCAATCCTATCGACAACTCGAAAGCGAATATGGCACCGATGTAGCGGTTGCCGTGCGCAGCTCAGCCACGGCCGAGGATCTCCCCACCGCGAGCTTTGCCGGCCAGCACGAGAGTTTCCTCAACGTCCGCGGCACGGAGGACCTGTTCCAAGCCTGCCGGCGCTGCTTCGCTTCCATCTTCACTGATCGCGCCATCTCGTATCGCGTCGACAACGGGTTCGATCATTTCAAAGTCGCGCTCTCGGTCGGAGTCATGAAGATGGTCAGAGCCGACCAGGCCTCGAGCGGTGTCGTCTTCACGCTGGATACCGAGTCCGGCTTCCGCGATGTCGTATTCGTCACCGGCGTCTACGGGCTGGGCGAAAATATCGTCCAGGGAACCGTCGATCCCGACGAATTCTACGTCCACAAGCCGACCTTCCGCCAAGGCTATCGCGCGGTGTTGAGCCGGTCGCTCGGGCGCAAGCAGATGCGCATGGTCTATGCACGAGATCATGGCGGCACACGAAATGTTTCCGTTCCCAGGTCGGCCCGGGAACGCTTCTGTATCGACGACGCGGAGGTGCTGAAGCTTGCCGACTACGCGATCAGGATCGAAGACCATTACTCGGCAAAGGCCGGGCATCCGATGCCGATGGACATTGAATGGGCCAAGGATGCCGACGATGGGCAGCTCTACGTGATTCAGGCGCGACCCGAGACCGTGGCGTCGCGCAGAGCACCGACGGCGTTCGAAAGCTATTCCCTCAACGGAACGGGTCCCGTGCTGGCGACGGGCCGCGCGGTGGGCGAGAAGATCGCGGTCGGGCCCACACGGGTCATTGCCGACGCGCATCAACTCGCGGATTTCCAACCGGGCGAGGTGCTCGTTGCGGAGTCGACAAGCCCGGATTGGGAGCCGGTCATGAAGATCGCGGCCGCGATCGTGACGGAGCGCGGCGGACGGACCTGCCATGCGGCCATTGTTGCACGCGAGCTGGGAGTTCCGGCCGTAGTCGGGGCGGCAGGAGCGAAGGATGCGCTGAGGACCGGTCTCGTCGTGACGGTGTCTTGCGCCGAGGGAGAAGTCGGTCGCGTCTACGACGGCAAGCTTCCATTCGAGATGACGCGGATCGAGACCAGCAATCTCAAGCGCCCACGCACCGCCATCATGCTGAACCTCGGGAACCCCGAGCTCGCCTTTCGGTCAGCCATGCTGCCAAACGACGGGGTCGGGCTGGCGCGGATGGAGTTTATCATCAGCGAGCACATCGGCGTGCACCCGATGGCGCTGGTCAATCCGGAGAAGGTCACGCCGACATCGGCACAGAAGACCATTGCGCGGCTGGTCCGCAATTACGCTCGCCCGGCCGACTATTTCATCGAGAGGCTATCGGAAGGCGTCGGCATCATTGCAGCCGCGTTCTATCCCAAGCCGGTGATCGTCCGTCTATCGGACTTCAAGACCAACGAATATGCGAGGCTGGTCGGAGGGCTCGCGTTCGAACCCAAGGAAGAGAACCCGATGCTCGGCTTCCGGGGCGCAGCGCGCTATGCGCACCCTGCCTATGCCGCTGGCTTTGCTCTCGAATGCGCCGCCCTGCGCCGTGTTCGGGAAGATATCGGGATGACCAATCTGCGCATCATGGTCCCATTCTGTCGACGCGTCGAGGAGGCTCGGCGCGTGCTCGATGCAATGGCAAGCCAAGGTCTCAAACGGGGAGAGAACGGGCTTGAGATTTACGTCATGTGCGAGATCCCGAACAATGTCATCCAAGTCGATGCCTTTGCCGAGCTGTTCGACGGATTCTCGATCGGCTCCAATGACCTGACGCAGCTCACTTTAGGCGTGGACCGAGACTCAGAAATCGTCGCGTTCGATTTCGACGAGCGCGATCCCGGCATGCTGGAAATGCTCAGGCTCGCAGTCATTGGCGCCAGGCGCAACGGACGGCACGTCGGCATTTGTGGGGAGGCGCCGGCCAATTTTCCCGAAATTGCCGATTTCCTCACTCGGCTTGGGATCGATTCCATCAGCGTCAATCCATCAAGCATTCTGCGGACGATGGCGGTGGTGTGGGACGCCGAAACCAGCCTTCAGGCAGCTGACCCACGTCTTCCGGTGGCTGCCCAGTAGTTTCGGTGTTGCAGGCAGGCGTGTTCGGCGCGTGATCAAAGACGGGTTTGAGCTAGATCAAATCAATCTTCATGAGGGCCCCTATCATGGATTTGATATATTAGGAGTGCGTCCCATGACCTGCTACCGGGTGAGTTTCTTCAAAAATGTGCTCAGTTCCGATGGGCACCCATTCAAGTGTATCCAGCGGATAATCAACGTTCGCCATGCGAGGAGTGCTGATCGCGCCGTACAAGCTGCGAAACGCCGGTATGAACGTCTCCGCCACACCCGCGACTGGAAACTGCACGCGGACTATCTCGAACTGGAAGTCGACAGCAAGAAGGTCGATTATTGCCCGACCGGTGGTGAACGCAGCCGTATCAGGCACAACGACGACCTTGTGACAGATGCCCGCCGCTCAGATGCTTGCTTCCAGCACCCGGACAAATACCACGAAGACGGAATTCCAGGTGACGGAGCACACGCCTTGAAATCTTGGCGGGCTCTGCAGCTTCAACGGACATAGGCTTCTGTTGCGTAGCGGCGCATCATGCGCTGGCTATTGAAATAGGAGCCGATCTTGCTGATGGATTGCTTCATCATCCAGATCCAACGAGGCCTGTTGTCGTAATAAAGTGGCAAAACGATCTGTGCGAGCTTGCGATAGAGATCCTCGGCTTGGCTTACCCCGTCCGCAGGGTCGTGACCATTTCCGATTGCCCAGCCCGTGACGCCTTCGATGTTGGCCTCGACCCACCAGCCATCCAGCACGCTCATGTTGAGTACGCCATTGAGTGCGGCCTTCATCCCGCTCGTTCCCGAGGCTTCGAGCGGCGGCAGCGGGGTATTGAGCCAAATATCGGTTCCTGCCACTAACATTGCCGCAATGCCCATGTCGTAGTTGGGCAGGAAGGCCATGGGGATCGCATTGGAGAGCTGGCGGATGTGTTCGTGTAGCAGGGCGATCAGACGCTTTCCTTGCTCGTCACGGGGGTGGGCCATGCCTGCGAAAACGACTTGAAAAGGCCGCTCACGCGCGATTGCCGAGAGCCGACTGATGTCCGTGAACAGAAGGTCCGGCCGCTTATATTCGGTCATGCGACGGGCAAATCCGATGATCGGCACGTCAATGAGCATGTCAACGCCCGATTGTTTCTTGATCAGGCCCAGGAGTTCTCGCTTCGCCTCCTGGTGGGCGCTCCAGATCGCGTCGTCTGGTAGTTGGTCGGCGCGCGCCAACACTTCCGGTTCATGCGCCCAGTGGGGGAAGCTCGCCTGGTATAGGCGCGCGAAACTAGGATGTGTCCACGTGGGAGCGTGCACGCCATTAGTGATCGCGCGCACATGATAGCCAGGAAAAATCTGGTTCGTGGTCTGCGCGTGCCGGCGCGATACCCCATTGACGTAACCACTCAGGTTGAGTGCAAGCTGCGTCATGTTGAGACGATCCCGCCCTCCGAGACGCTTGAGTTCCTCGATCTCGATGTAGTCTCCGAGCACGCGCTGAACCAGTTCGTAGGGGAATTTGTCGAAGGCCGCCTCGACCGGAGTGTGGGTGGTGAATAGGCAACGCTCCCGCACATGCATCTGCTCATAGAGCGGCTCCCCCGGAGCAATGTCTTCCGGAGGCCGGCGGAACTGGCGCAGGAGGTGGAGCGTGAGAAGCGCAGCGTGACCTTCGTTGAGATGATAGGTGCGAATATTAACGCCGAGCGCCTGCAGCATGACGGCGCCGCCGATCCCGAGGACGATCTCCTGCTTGAGGCGATAGGCCTCATCTCCGCCGTAGAGGGATCCGTGATTTCCCGGTCCTGTGGACTGTTCTGCTCGAGGTCGGTATCGAGAAGCAGCACCGGCACGCAGTGGCCAAGAGGACAATTCAGCAGATAGAGCCACGGCCGGATCCAGACCTCGCGCCCTTCGATCTTGACTGCAACCATTGCACCGAGCGGTTGTGACCAGTCCTCGGGGCACCAGGGATTGGGACGAGTTATCTGAGCTCCTTCGGCATCGATCTCCTGGCGCACATAGCCGGCCCGGCTCGCCAAGCTCACAAATGCCATCGGCAAATCGAGGTCTGACGCCGACCGCGCCGTGTCGCCGGCAAGAACGCCGAGGCCGCCGCTATACGTGTGCATCTCCGGGCGCAGTGCGATTTCCATCGAGAAAATAGGCGATGCGCGTGCGTTGGAGATAAGGTTCGAGCAAGTTCATAGATATGACTAATCTCCTTGGCCGCGGATCCAGATTGACAAGCAGTCTTATCCGCCGGTCGATTTGCAAACGCCGCCAATTCGACGTATTGAATATTGCAATTTGGCCGCCGAAGGCGCAGACAAACGGCTGAGCGCAATGATGGCCGCCGCATAGCGCCACACCGTGGTCATCGAGATGACGACAGGCGTCCTCCGCAGAAAATCCCTCGAGCGCGAACGAGACGACGCCCCGACGATCGTGGGTATCGATGGGGCCAAGCACGCGCGCCCCTGCGATGGCCGTGAGCCCCATCGATCAGACGGCGGGTCAGGCGCAGCTCGTGTCCTTGAATGGCGCCCCAATCCAGTGCCTGCATCCAATCGAGGGCGGTACCGAGCCCGATAGCTGGGCCTATAGGTGTAGTCCCGGCTTCGAAGCGTCGTGGCGGTGGCCATGAGTCGGCGTTACCTAGTCGATCACTTGTCCGCCCGTCATAAAGGGCGACATTGCGGCAAGGAATGACCGATCATTCCATGAGTAGACGGACCTCTTCGTCTGGGGGGCTCAAGGGCAACCAGAGTGGCCATTTACATCCTCCGCCCTAGCCTGATCAGCTAACGCTCGTCCTCTGCCACAAGCGTGACGACATGACCGCATTGCTGGCAACGAAAGGTCAGCAATTCCGGGTGCGGCCCGAGGCGGGGCTGTCTGCGATCCAGCTTCATGGTCCCCCCGCACAATTCGCAGCGGGGCGGAGTAAGCAATTTCTTCGAGGTGGGCCGCATTGTCTTACTATGTGAATTCCGTTGCTGATCGCCCCATTCATGGTGCGGAAAGCTTCCCGTTCAATTCAGGATGTTTCCTGAGGCCGCCTGCCGGTTGCTGCGAGAAGGCTTCACGCGGGACTTCTTGCACATGGCGCGCGGAACCGGTCGGTGCGGACCCGCGCGCGACGATGGCTTTCTCGATGATCTTGCTCCGAGGCTTAGAATACGCCGCTTTGGCAGGCGGCCGCACTCAATGCGACATCAAGGTTGGAACGGTCATGGCGGCCAGGATTCCACGAGTCGCGCCGCCGAGAATGAATTCCCGCAGACGCGAATGGCCGTAGCCGCCCATGACCAGGACGTCCGCCGACGTGTCCGCGGCATGCGACAGGATCGTGCTGGCGACGTCGTTGTCGGCCGAGACGATCCGCTTGACCTCCACCTTGGCGCCATGGCGGGCGAGATGGTGGGCGATGTCGGCGCCCGGCATCTCGTCGCTCTTTACGAGCTCACCAGCCACGATGACAACCTTGGTGGCCTTGGACCGGGCGATCAACGGCATCGCGTCGGCGGCGGCGCGGGCCGCGCTGCGGCTTCCGTCCCAGCACACCATCACGCGGTCGAGCTTTAGGCCGGCTCTTTGAATGTAGGGAACGACGAGCAGGGGCCTGCCCGACTCGAACAATGTCGCCTCGACGATGAGCCTGTCGAGCGCGGGCTTGTCGGGCTCCGGCTGGCCGATGACCGCCAGGTCGAACCGTCGCGCGATGCTTGCGAAAACGTTAGGAGCACTCGCGACCGGGACCTCCAGTATGCGCGCTTCGGCGGAAACTCCAACGCGCTTGGCCGCTTCATCGAACCTGTCGACGGCGGCTTTTGCCGCCTTCTCGTTCTCAACGCGCTGCGACTCGATCACGTCGGCCGGAATGCCGTACCTGTCGATCATCACCGGTATGAGCGGATCGTATCTGAATGCGATCCCGACAAGATGCGCGTCGAACGTGCCGGCCACCGAAACGGCAAAATCCGTCGCGACATCCCGCGCTGGGCCGACAGAAAGATTGACGACGATGTCCTTGATCATTGCGAATTCTCGCCTTTATGCCCGGCCACCTCGATCACGATGATAACCGGCCCAATTCTAGCCAATGCCACGCATATCTCGGAACCCGAGTGGCTTTCATTGACCTGCATCAAGTACCAAGCTGCCCATGGTGCGAATGACTGCAACAATAGGAAAGCGCGGTTTTTGGCTCGGTATCGCCGATAGGCTCAAGGAGCGACGGATTCAGCTGCTTCGTTTTGCGTGGTGCTTCCCGCTATTTTGCTGCGCCACTTGCGCTCGCCGCCGACGCCGGCAAGCGTCTAGCGGAGACGCGCTGCCTGCCGTGCCAACTGGTGCCGAACGGACGCAGCGAGGTCGCCCAGGCCGCTGCTCGAACGATCGCGGGCAAGTATAGGGGCGAGCGACTTCCGGATTTGGCAGGTTTTGTTGCAAAAGTCGGCGATGAGCAGCTTGCGAATAAAAATGCGCAACGATCGAATCGGGCGAGTGGATTTTTGAATCAATATTGCGTACTGGTGCCTGATCTTGAATCAATGTTGCTCGCTCGGGATACGCAAAATCTTTTTGCAACAATCGGCACATCTGAGATCTGCGACGATGAAATGCGGAGGTCCGCTCGTGCCGCGCTCGTGTTCGCCCTTGAATCAATATTGTTCATTTTGGTCGCGAAAATAGTTTTGCAACACATCCGCGGTAGCCCGGACATTGAGCGGACGTCGCCAAGGCCACGTCCAAGCACATAGGTTCCGATAAACTCCGTTATCGGAAGCTATTCAATCGCGCTATAGCTGCGCTCCTGCGCCCACCTTAGTGCAGCCGATTTGGGGACCATTGGCTTTGAAGAGGGCCCTGAGAATGGCTGCTTTGGTCGGGGCCTCCCGGCGGTAAAAACCGTCGTGGCCATGATCTGAGACCGCAAAACTGGATCGTTTTTGGCTAGAGTTTTCCGCACCGATTCCCTGGCTGGGAGAGCGGAGAGCGATGAAGGCATCGAGGTTTTCGGACGTGCAGAAGGCGTAACCGGGAAATTTGTTCAAACAATCCACAGAGGGCACCATGTCTGACAGCTCATCCCGTAAACTTCTACTGAACTGGCTGATGGAGCACTTCGACGGACCAGAACTCGCGCCTCCCCGCAGGAGTCAAAGAGAATTGTCGGATGCGGCGGCGCGGCTTGTTCGTCTGTACCTCCAGCAAAGCCCGCCGCTCCGCCGCGCCGCAGTGGCAAACAAGCTGGGAACGCTCTCTAAGAATCTCGGACGCGCCGCCAAGGCAGCTTCCGAGCTCGGCGAACAGGGCATGACCCAAGTTGTGCTCGCGTCTGGCTGTAATAACCCGCTGGAGCCGGCTGAACCCATCAGGATGATCGCAAACCTGCAAGACTTGGCGCTGTGGTCGACCAGAGCAGCCGAGACGGCAAAGCTGATGAGCCTGTCCGCCGAAGACCACAAGGGTGGTCGGACGCCGGATGTCCGACTCCGCAGTCTCATGACCATCCTGATCAACCAGTACGAGTATCTATTAGGTGTCAAAGCCAGCCACGTCGTGGATCCGGCCACCGGGCGCGGACGCAGCACGTTTGACCTCTTTGTCAAGGAAGCGATCCGGATTTATGCCCCGGAGGGCACGCATTTCGAGCCGCGCCGGATCGACGACGCGATCCGTTGGGACTTGCCGAGCCGAGCTATCCGCACCGGCCGGTGCCCTCCACGGGTGCCGACGCTCTGCGCGAACTCGTGCGCTTATTGGCGAAACAGGCAGCGCGGGAGATCGTGGCGGAGGAAGGGTGTAGACACACTGCTCCACACGGCTGCGCGGAGGACCACTGATGCGGCGCGTGGCCCCTGCTTCCGGTCAAGTCTATTTGTCGGTTCGAGAGGTGGCGATCCGCACCAGCGTGGCGCCGCGGACGGTCAAGCGCTGGAGCTCCACTGGCATTCTGCCCACCACCCGCCTGCCCAAAACTTAAGCGAAAACAGCCCCATAGATGGAGCTGTTCACGAGGAGTTCGCTTGTTCGGTAAAAGTGGTTGCGGGGGTAGGATTTGAACCTACGACCTTCAGGTTATGAGCCTGACGAGCTACCGGGCTGCTCCACCCCGCGTCAATCCAGCGAAAACGGGAAGCGCGGGACCAACCCCCGCGCCGGGCTTATGTAGCAATCGTGACACGGCTTGAAAAGCCCATAGGCCGAAAAGTCCATCTGGGCGGCTTTCGTCAGCCCCTCATGGAACAATATCGTATAGTTCCCCCGCATGAACGACAGGCCCGCCCTACGGCCGGGCGTGGCGGTGGGGGAGGCGTTGCGCGCGGTCGCCGGCGACATCCTCGCCGAGGCGCGCGCGGCGATCGACGACCCGGCGAAACCCGACGCCGAGGCGGTGCACGATTTCCGCCGGGCGATGAAGAGCTGGCGGGCGCTGCTGCGCCTGCTCGAATCCTTCGTTGGGGAGGCCGCCAAGCGCTTGCGCGACGAGGCGCGCGATCTGTCGCGCGCGCTCGCCGGGGCGCGCAACGCGCAGTCGGCGCTCGATGCGCTCGCGGACCTCGAAAAGCACGGTCTCGCGCTCCCCCCGCGTTCGATCGCCGCCTTGCGTGGGCGCATCGAGGACATCCGCCAAGCGGCCGAGACGACGCTCAATCCCGACATGCGGCTGCGCCTCAACAGCGCGCTCGAAGAGGCCGCCACCTTGGTCGAGCGCTGGCCGCTGCATTTGCTGACCTTCGACGACGTCGCCGATCAGCTGGTGCGCTTCTATCGCGCCGCGCGGCGGCTGACGCCGGACGATTGGTCCGCCGCCCACGGCGAGGAGCTGCACGAGTTTCGCAAGCGCGTCGTCATCCACCGCTATCAGATGGACATCATCGAGCCGCTGTGGCCGCGCTTCGGCAAGATGTGGACCGGCGAGGCGCAGCGGCTGCGCGACCGGCTCGGCAAGCACCAGGACCTGCTCATGCTCGAGAGCCTCACCGGGCCGCACCAGCCGCTGGCGCGCTGGCGCTCGCGGCTGGCGCCGGCGATCGCCGAGCGCAAGGCCGCGCATGTCAACGGCGCGTCGCGCATCGCCGCGCGGCTGTTCGTCGAGAAGCCGAAGGCGCTGCGCCGACGGCTGGCGACGATGTGGAAAGTCGGTCGTTGAGGCAAGTGCTATGCAATACCGAGCGCCGCCAGCAGCCGGTCGATGAAGGGGCTTTGCCCCGGGAGAATTTTACGCCGCGCGTCGGCGACCGAAAACCATTGCGCGCGGTCGACCTCGGGAAACGATGTCTTGCGCCCGCTTTTCGGCGGCCACTCCATTTCGAACAGGTTGGACTTGAGCGCGCTGACGTCGAAATCGCCTTCCACCGCCCACGCCGTCACGACCTTGCGGCCCGGCTGAATCAGCTCGCCGAGGGGGAGAAACTCGCCGCGCACCCGCGCCCCGGTTTCCTCCTCGAATTCACGCACGGCCACCGCCAGCGGCTCTTCGCCCGCCGAATATTCCCCTTTCGGGATCGACCAGGCGCCCAGATCCTTCTTGGCCCAGAACGGCCCGCCCGGATGCACCAGCAGCACTTCGACGCTCGGGCCGGCGCGGCGATACATGAGGATTCCGGCACTGCGTTTGGCCATCGTAGCCAGGTCACAGACGGTTGTTGCGGGCGATCGCCCGCGTCACCTCGACCGGCACCGCGTCATCGGCTTGCTGCCGCATGCGGCGCGGCTCGAGCGCCGCCGGGCGTTCGAGACAGCGCTCGAGCCAGCCGCCGAGCCGCGGCGTCGTCGACAGATCCATCTCGATCGCGCGGCTGATCACCGCCGCCACGTTGAGGTCGGCGACCGTGAAGTCGTTGCCGAGCAGATAGGGACGGTCGGCGAGCGCGCCGTCGAGCACCCGGAACGGCGCCTCCAGCACCTTGAGCGCCTCGGCGAGTCTTTGCGGGTCGCGCTCCGCGGGCGGCAGCCGCACCGCGTGCAGCGACCAGATATTGACGCCGCGATCGACCTCCTGCACCGACCACAGGCTCCATTGCCAGGCCTTCGCCTCGCCTTCGAGCGTCACCGGATAGAGCCGGCCGGTGGCGTGTTTCTTGGCGAGATAGAGCGTGATCGCCAGCGACTCCCACAAGACGAAGCCGCCGTCATCGATCGCCGGCAGGCGGCCGTTCGGATTGATGGCGAGATATTCCGGCTTGCGCGCCCCGGCCTGGCCGATCTCGATCGGAATGTGCTCGTAGTCGAGCCCGAGCTCGTTGGCGATCCAGAGCGCGCGGAAGGCGCGGGTTCGGGCGATGCCGTAGATGCGCAGACGGGACATCGGCGCCTCAATTGAGCTGCAGCTTGAAGGTCTTGATCGCGGTTCGATAGCGCTCGATATCGTCTCGCATGAACTGCACATAGTCCGCGGTGCCGTTCTCGCGCAGGTCCATGCCCAGGACCGCCATGCGCTCCACGATGTCCGGCTCGCGCAGCGCCTTGGCGACCGCCGCCTGCAGGCGCGCCACCAGCGCACGGGACGCGCCCGCCGAGGTCTGCAGCCCCATCATGGTCGCGTAATCGAAGCCCGCGATGCCGAGCTCGATGGCGGTCGGCACCTCGGCGACCGACTTCGAGCGTTGTTGCGTGCTGATGCACAGCACCCGCAGCTTGCCGTCCTCGATCAGCGGCATGACGTTGGGGATTCCCGACCAGCCGGCCTGCACCTCGCCCTTGAGCAAGCCGGTCACCAGATTGGTGCCGCCGCGATAGGGCACATGCAGGAGGTCGATGCCGGTTTGCGCGGCGAAGATCGCCATCGTGAGGTGGTGGATCGACCCGGGCCCCGCCGACCCGTAGCTCAGCTGGCCGGGCTTCGACCTGGCCAGGGCGATGAACTCCTGCAAGGTCCTGGCCGGCACCGACGGATGCACGACCAGCACGGTCGGCACCGTGACCAAGGCGGTGATCGGCGTGAAGTCGCGCAGCGGGTCGTAGCCGAGGTCGGGATTGAGCACGACATTGATCGCCATCGCGCCCGAATCGCCCAGCATCAACACATGGCCGTCGGGCGGCGCCGCCGCCACCGCCTTGGCGGCGACCACGCCGCCGGCGCCCGGAACGTTCTCGACCACGAACGACTTGCCGAAGACAGCGGTCAGTTTCTGCGAGAGCAAGCGGGCGAGCACGTCCGGATTGCCGCCGGGCGCCGCCGGAGCGACCAGGCGCACCGGCCGGTTCGGATAGTCGCCATCGCTCTGCGCGACAGCGCCTGTGACGAAAGCGCTTGTCACGAAAGCGCCTGGCAACGCCAACGCCAGCGACACCGCCAAGGGCAAAGCTCTTCGCAACATGATCACCTCCCGGCGTGCCGTCCGGCCGCGCGCATTTTTTCTCGCCCGATGTGGTCACTTATTCGGCCTGGATGTTGGCGGCCTTCACCAGCTGGCCGCGCACGGCGAGGCCTTCCTTGATGATGGCGGCGAGCTCGGCCGGCGTGCTCGGCGTCACCGCCAGACCGAGGCCGGCGAGCTTCTCCTTCACCGCGTCGGTAGTGAGAATCTTGATGATCCCCTCGTTGAGGCGCGCGATCAGCGGCTCGGGCGTGCCGACCGGCGCGAACATGCCGAGCCACGATGACATTTCAAATCCCGCAACGGTCTCGCCGACGGTCGGGACGTCGGGCATCGCGGGGTAGCGGCGCTTCTCGACCAGCGCGAGGATCTTGATCTTGCCGGTGGCGAGATGCGGCACCGCCGAGGACAGGCTGAGGAAGGCCATGTTGATGTGGCCGCCGAGCAGGTCGTTCGCCGCCGGGCCGCCGCCGCGATACGGAACGTGGACGATCTCGATGCCGGTCTTCTGCCGCAGCAGCTCGCCGGAAAGATGATGCGGCGAGGCGATCCCGGGTGAGCCGTAATGCAGCTCGCCCGGATGCGCCTTGGCGTAGGCGATGAGCTCCGGCACCGAATTTGACCGGCAGCTGCGAATTGATCGCCAGGCCGATGATGTTGGCGCCCGCATTGGTGATCGGCGCGAAGTCCTTCACCGGATCGAACGGCATGTTCTTGTAGAGGTAGACGTTGGAGGTCATCATCGCATCGGTGCCGACCATCAGCGTGTAGCCGTCGGGTTGCGTGCGCGCCGCATAGGCGGCGCCGACATTGCCGCCGGTGCCGGGCCGGTTGTCGATGATGACCGGTTGGCCCCAGGCGGCGTGCAGCCGCTCGCCGAGCGTGCGCGCGAGCAGATCGCTGGATGCGGCCGGCGCCTGCGGCACCACGATGGTGATCGGGCGGGAGGGATAATCCTGCGCGCTCGCCTCCGCCGCGACGGCCACGAGGGCCGCGGCCAGGATGCCAGGCGCGAAGGCGCGCAACAACCGAGTCATGCTGTTTCCTCCCTGGTCCGACCGTCGCCAGGGCCGTTGGACGACCATTCCATCTTCGCGGCGCGTGCCGGCACCGGCCCCGGCGTCGATCGGGGCCGGGCCGCACTATCGGATAAAGCGGGAGGGAAAAAAAGCCGCTTGCTAGCGCATGTTCCGGCGAAGTGGGAACCGGATCGCCGACAAGAACATGCTCGAACGTTCCTGACCCTCATGCGTCAGCTCGACGCCGAAGCTGTCGAGCAGCCCGCTTTTCCCGGCCGCGGTCAAGCGCAACGCGCGGCTATCGCGCTGCCGCGTGAGCCAGCCGAGCTCCAGGCAGCGGCGCCAGATCTGCGCGCCCACCAGACCGGCAACGTGATAGCGGCGCTCGCTCCAATCGAGGCAGGGCCGGCAGAAGATTCGCTTGCCGCGTGAGCTCACGTCGGCGCCGAACCCGGTCAGGAACCGCGCGCCGGCGGCTGTCACCTCGCCGCTCGGGTCGAACCATTGTCCAGCTACGCCGAAGCCCGGTAGTGTCTCAGTTTGAATTTTCGGGGCCGTAGTCGAATGGACCGACCTGGGGCATAATCGGCGAGCTAGGAAAGGTCTGTCCAATGGACCGAGGCTATCGTACACAGTGGGCGGCGCAGCACGCGGTTGCGAGTGAACTCTTGAGGCTAAATTATCAAGCTATATTTACGCCGGGGAATTATCGCGATGCGGACCTCACGGTTATCAGTCCGACCGGCACGCATTTTCTGATCGACGTGAAGGGACAATACAGAAAGGCCTTCTGGATTATTTCTACGAAAGAATGCAGCGGGTTGTTTTACGTTTTAGCATATGTCCCCGATCGTGAGCCGGAGCCGAACCAATTTTTCGTCCTAACTCAAGAAGAGGTGAACGCTGAAATTCGCCGCCACATTGAGCGGGTCAAAAGCGAGCGCATTGGAAGGGGACAGAGCATCGAAAGAACCGGAAACGTTACGGGCCTTCTGTGGAGCTTTGCTGAACAGTACAGAGAGCGATGGGACAAGCTGCCAAAGTAGTCCAAAATCCAAACTGAGACACTACCCGAAGCCCGCAAGGTGCCGATCTCGATGGCGATGCGCAGCGGCGATCTCGTCTTCGTGTCGAACATCCCGCCCTACGATCCGGTGACCGGCGAGATCAAGCGCGTGCCGGTCGAACGACAGGCGGAGATCGTGCTCGAGCAGATGAAGCTCTGCCTGACGGCGGCCGGCTCGTCGCTCGCCAAGGTCATCAAGTGCAATGTGTATTGCACCGACGCGGCGCACTTCCAGACCATCAATGCAGTCTACGCGCGGTACTTTCCGTCGGACCCGCCGGCGCGCAGCTTCATCTGCGTCTCGGCCTGGCACGGCCCGTTCGACGTGGAGATCGACTGCATCGCAACGGTCTGATCTGGCGTGATGTGGCGGGCGACAAAACCTGTTAGGCTTGCCTGGTCCGGCGCGCTCGTTGGCAGTGCCGCACCGACCGGCCGGACCATTGCGGGTGCCCACTGCCACAACGGGAGGACTGTCATGGCTGTCGCACGCGTCAGCAAGATTACCGCCGCGTCACCGAAAGGCTTCCAGGATGCCGTCCTCGAAGGCATGAAACGCGCCACCAAGACCCTGCGCGGCGTCACCGGCTTCGAGGTGATCTCGCAGAAGGGCAAGGTCGAGAAGGGCAAGATCCTCGAGTACCGCGTGACCATGGAGGTCACGTTCATTCTCGAATGATCCGTGGTGGCTTGCCGGCGGCGCAGCGTAAGCGTCTTGCGACGGCTGCGGCTCTTTCTACTTGACTTTGAGCGTGGTGGTCAGGCTGCGGCGCGTGCCGCTGGGCTCTTGGCGACGTTCCACGGGAGCAGATCGGCGATCCGATTGATCGGATGGTCGGCGATGCGCCCGAGTACGTCGCGCAAATAGGCTTCGGGGTCGAGACCATGGAGCTTGGCGGTTTCAATGAGCGTGTAGGCCGCCGCTGCCCGGTCGCCCCCGGCGTCGGAGCCGGCGAACATGTAATTCTTCCTGCCCAAAGCCAGTGGCCTGATCGCGCGCTCGGCGGCGTTGTTGCTGATCTCCAGGCTCCCGTCGTCGAGATAGCGCGTGAGCGCACTCCAGCGCGAGCGCGCGTAACGTATCGCACCGGCCAATTCACTCCTGCCAGAGATCGTCGAGAGCGAAGCATCAAGGAACGCGGCAAGGTCGTCGATGACGGGACGCGCCCTGAGTTGGCGGATGCGCCGTCGCTCGTCAGCGGAGCGGCCCATGGCGGCGCGCTCGATGTCGAACAGCCGACCGATCCGCTGCAACGCCTCGCCCGCGATCGGCGCGCTGGTTGCGAGGTGGATGTCGTAGAACTTGCGGCGCACATGTGCCCAACAGGCGACCTCGGTCACCGTGGCCAACTGCCCATTGGCGCTCTCGTAAAGTGGGCCGAAGCCGGAATAGCCGTCGGCCTGCAGAAAGCCCCGGAACTTGGCCAGATGCGCGCGCGGATGCTCGCCCCTGCGATCGGCAGAGTAGCGATAGACGACCGCGGGCGGCGCCTGGCCGCCATAGGGTCGTTCATCGCGCAGATACACCCATAACCGCCCGGTCTTGGTCTTGCCGGTGCCCGGCGCCAGAACCGGCACCGGCGTATCGTCGGCATGCAGCTTCTCGGCCGCCATGACGTGATGCGCAACCGCCTCGATCAGAGGAGACACCAGCGCTGCCGCCTTGCCGATCCAGTCGGCGAGCGTTGCGCGATCGAGCTCGACGCCTTCGCGCGCATAGATGCCGGACTGCCGATAGAGCGGAAGATGATCGCAGTATTTGCCGACGAGGACGTGCGCGAGCAGCCCCGCACTCGGCTGGCCGCGCTCGATCGGCAACGAGGGCATCGGCATTTGCACCATGCTCTCGCAACGCCGGCAAGAGAACGCCGGGCGGATGTGCTTGATCACTTCGAAGCGGCCGGGGATGTAATCGAGGATCTCGGTCACGTCCTCGCCCACCTTGCGCATCTCTCCGCCGCAGGCCGGACAGGTGCAGCTCGGCTCATGCATGACTTCGCGGCGCGGCAGATGCTCGGGTAAAGGTTTGCGCCCGGACCTCTTGCTCTTGGTGGATGATGATTGCTCGGCATCAGGAGCGGGTGCCTCCACCGCTGCGGCCGGCAAGTCCGTCTCCAGTTCCTCCAGCATCAGCGCATCAGCTCGAGCTGCTCGATCGTCCGCTCGATCTTCTCCGACGATCGACCGAACTGCGCCCGCCTGAGCCGGGCAATCTGCAACTTGAGCTTCTCGATCTCCAGCGCTTGGGCCACCAGCCCCGCCTTGGCTGCCGAAAGCTCCGTCTCGCGCGCCGCAAGCGCATCTCTCTCGGTCGCCACGTCAGCAGCCTGGCTGGCGATGATTCGATGCAGCGCGTCGATGTCATTCGGAAGATGTGCGAGATCGAATCGCATGCGCGAATCGTAACAGCGATGCGCATTCGGATCACGCTCGGCATCGCATCCGAGTCAAAAAGTCGCGCCTATCCGGCGGCTTGCGGCCGCCACGTGCGCACCGGCATCCGCCAATCAATGCCTTCCAGCAGCATGCCGAGTTGGGCCGGCGTGAGTGCTGCAATGCCGTCCGCCGGCGAGGGCCAAACAAAGCGGCCCTTCTCGAGCCGCTTCGCAAACAGGCAAAGCCCCTGGCCATCCCACCACAACACCTTCAGCAGATAACCACGCCGCCCGCGGAACGCAAAAATCTGGCCGCCGAACGGATCGCGCCGCAGCTTCTCCTGAACCAACATGGCCAAGCCGTCAAAGCCCTTGCGCATGTCGGTAACGCCCGCGGCAAGCCACACGCGCGTTCCGGGCGGCGGCGTAATCATCGTCCCGCCAGCGCCGTCAACACCCGCCGCAACGGCTCGACCTCGACCCCGCTGCCGACGCTGATCACGACCCCGCTCGGAAGCCGTATATCGATGTGTTGCTCGACGTTCGCAGATGCGCTCGCAACACTATCCGCGGCGAGCCGGACCGGCACGAAGCCGCCCTCGCCGTCGCAGCCACCAATCGCCGCCGCCAATAACTGACGTCGCCAGGTGAAAAGCTGGCCAGGGGCAATCCCGTACGCGCGCGCTACTTGCGAAGCCGTCCGATCAGGCCGTGCCGACTCCCCCACGATCCGCAGCTTCTCTTCCCGGCTCCAGCGCCGGCGCCGCTCAACGGATGTGATCACCTCGACTGTCGTCATCGTGCTATGTCTATTGTCACAATAGACACAGCACTTCGCGCGATCTCACCCGAAAAACAAGGCAGCCGCCGGAAGACGCTTACGGCGCAGCTTCCGCGAGGCGCAGCCCATCGACGTAAGGCGGATACGACGAACAGCCGACATAAAAAAGCCGCCGCGGGGTCACCGCGGCGGCTTTTGAAGTCTGCGATCGCGAAGAGGCTTCCGTCCTTGGCAGGCCTGGCAGCGACCTACTCTTCCAAGTCTTGAGACTTAGTACCATCGGCGCTGGGAAGTTTAACGGCCGAGTTCGGGATGGGATCGGGTTCAGGCTCCCCGCAAATACCACCAGGCCGGCGAAAGACGGAGCGGACGTCAGGTGTCAGGATTCAGGCGTCAGGACGCAAGAACCTGGCTGTGATTTCCGCGCAAGCTGGTCGTTCTCTCATCCGAGATCGGTGATTGGAGCTCAGGCTTCGGATTTCGCAATCCTGACGCCTGAATCCTGACACCCGATTCCTGATAAGCATTGAAGATAAGAGCGATCAAGCCAAACGAGCGATTAGTACCGGTAAGCTGAACGCGTTGCCGCGCTTGCACATCCGGCCTATCAACGTGGTGGTCTACCACGGCTCTTAAGGGAGAACTCGTTTCGAGGTGGGTTTCTCGCTTAGATGCCTTCAGCGATTATCCCGTCCGCACGTAGCTACGCTGCACTGCAGCTGGCGCCACAACAGCTCCACCAGAGGTGCGTTCATCTCGGTCCTCTCGTACTAGAGACAAATCCTCTCAATTCTCCGACACCCACGGCAGATAGGGACCGAACTGTCTCACGACGTTCTGAACCCAGCTCACGTACCAC
>WNGB01003380.1_pt1 | contig 46396 bp, 41 predicted proteins | sample 5400681 | NCBI WGS metagenome assembly WNGB01 (sample SAMN13153367, study PRJNA577476) | soil metagenome | isolation source: 115 cm soil or saprolite under grassland replicate 2 | place: USA:California | collected 2016-06-15
CATTATCTTACAGGATTAGTTGCACCCTTACGCAGAGCAATTGAAAAAGCAGGCTTCAAAGTTGGCTTGTTCACTGGCGAAGATAAAAGCGGTTTGGAACTATTCAAAAAAGGTAAAGTGGATATATTGATTGGTTCTGTCCCTGTGGGAACAGGCGTAGACGGTCTTCAATACATTTGTAATCGCATGATCGTACTTAGCTTGCCTTGGACGAGTGCAGAATACGAACAACTCATCGGACGACTCTATCGTCAAGGCTCGGCGTTTGATAAAGTGGAAGTTATCATTCCACAGGTTGTACTTGAGCATAACGGCGATGTTTGGTCATGGGACAAGATGAGGATGCACCGCATTCAATACAAGAAAACACTGGCAGATGCGGCGCTCGATGGTGTTATTCCACAAGGTGAACTTGCTTCTCCCGAAACCATGTTCAAACAGGCGCGTGAAGCTCTACAAGCATGGACAACTCGTATTGAGAACGAAGGTGTTACTTTTATCGAGCGATCACAATTACGCGTTCCTTTGCCAAAAGAGACCACGCAGATCATTCAGCGTCGTTTTGGTGATTTGTCCATGATGAATAGCCGTTTCAATACGGCATACAGCAAAACAACTCATGACAGATTAAAGGAAAATCCCGAAGAATGGTATCTATATCACACGCCCTATCGAGAAGCGCGTAAAACATGGGAAGAAATTCCCTTCGAGAAAATTGCCAAGTCACTCAAGAAACGACCTGATTGGGTTATCGGAGATTTTGGTTGTGGCGAAGCAAAACTGGTAGAAATTCTCCCTAACAAGGTTTACTCATTTGACCATGTTGCAATCAATGAAAAAGTGACAGCATGTGATATGACAAACACTCCGCTCGAAGGCGAAACTTTGGATGTCGCTGTATTTTCTCTTTCGTTGATGGGGCTAAATTACACTGAATATCTCAAAGAAGCCCATCGAACCCTCAAATTTGGCGGATTGTTGAAAATCGCAGAACCAATCAATCGCTGGCAAGATAAAAGTGAAGAGCTACTTTCGAATATTACCAACGCTGGATTTTTACTCATCGGTGAAGTTGTTGAATCAAATCAATTTCTGTATATTGATGCAATCAAAACAGAATAATCCTCAATATCTACAAACAAATAGCAATTTGATACAATCTTCCCATGCCCACCAGCCTCACCCCTCCACCAGCAGATGATGAAACCGAATGCGGCAATTGTGGCGCGTACATCTACGTGGGATTATCGCGTTGCCCCAATTGCGGCGTCAACTTGTATGAGCCAGAGGACACAGAAGAAAAACGTCTCAAGTTCCGCCCCAAGAGCAAGTTTTCTCTCGCCATCGAATCCATTATACGGAAATTACGGAGAGAGCCACCAGATTACGCAGAGGAATTGTTCACGGGTGCGTTTAGGGAAGCCATTTTATTTGATGACCTGCTCCGCAAAGTGGGCGGTGACCGTTCCATAGTGGAGCGTCTCATCGAATATGAGCGTCAACAACGACCGGGTGCCACACGACTGACCTGCTTGCAAAATGCGATCAGCCGTTGGGAGCAAGAAAACAGATAGCGGAGATCGTAATAAGAAAAACGTCCCGAAGATTTCTTTGAAAAGCATTGTTGAACTATTCAAATCTTCGGGACGGTACACATTTCAAACCCTAATCCGCAGCAGGCATTGGCGCTTGCATGGAACCACGTCCGCCCCATTTGCGGGGCCAGCCAGGGAGGAATGCTCCCAGGATCAACGCGCCAATAGCCGCGAAGAAGGTGAGACGATATGCATTCTCGAATCCATGTATGCTTTGGTCGCAGGCAGCCTGAAGAGTAGATAAAATTCGGGCTTTTGCTGCGGTAGCCGTCGGCGCATCCAAAGAGGCGAGTGATGCACTCACACCAGGAGGCAGGTTTTCTGTCGCTGCCACACCGGGTGTCTCACATACTCCAAAGCGCACCGTGGAGGTCGTTTGTGCTTCCTGGAATTTGTCCTGTTGCGCTCTGATATCGGCAGAAATAGAAGAGCTAAAAATCGTTGCCAACGCCGCCACAGAGACAGCCTGTACCACAAAGCGTGTACTGTTCAATAGTGAGGAACCACGCGGCAAATTATTAAGCGGCACACTGCTCAAGGCAGCCACGAAAGAAGTCTGAAGCGTAAGACCAACCGCGAGTCCGCGCAAGGCAAGCAGAAAGAGAATGTACGAAATCGGCGTGGTCGCTTGGATCTTTGAGAGCTGCCATGTATTCACACACAGAATAGCAAAGCCCACGATCAAATTCATGCGTGGGCCAATCTTGTCATACAATCGGCCAGCCAGCGGAGTAGTAAATCCTGACGTGACCGCAACCGCAAGAAGAATATAGCCTGTTTCCAAGGCGGTCCTGCCACGGAAAGCTTGCAAATACACTGGCATCAGAAATTCCGCACCAAACAATGCAACTGTTGCCACATAACCGACAAGGCTAGCATTGAGAAAAATGGGATTACCGAAAAGACGCAAACTTGACATTGGCTCTTTCACCACATACAGCTCAATGATCGCATACGCAATCAGAGCAACAATACCAATCCCAAAGGCCAGCAAAGTGGTTGAACCTGTCCAACCGTTGCTTTCGGCGATACTGGCCCCATAAAGCACAGAGCCGAACCCAATCACAGCGGTGATCAAGCCTAGTGGATCGAAAGCAGGCTTGTGTTCCACCTGATAATCAAGCAGAAAGCGTGAACCTAGAAAAATGCCAAGGATGCCGATCGGGATATTGATGAAGAAGATCAACCGCCAGAGGTTGGCATCCACCAACAAGCCGCCTAAGATCGGACCGAGAGCTGGCGCGAACACCAAGACAATACCGAAATACCCAAGCGCAGTTCCCTGCTCTTTTGGCGGGAACGCACGATACAGTTGCGCGGGTCCCAACGGTTGCGCAACACCGCCGCCAAATCCCTGTAATGCGCGCGCGGCGATCAACCATCCCAGCGATGGAGCGAGCCCGCACAGAAATGAGCCGATGACAAAACCAGCTAATCCCAAAAGATAAACGCGTTTAATTCCAAAACGGTCTGCCAGATACCCGGAGACAGGGGTTGTCACGCCCAACGATAAAACATAGATGCTCAAAACCCATTGCGCATCTGAAAGAGATGCGTTGAACTCGCGTCGCAGAGTTGGAAAAGCAACGTTGATCACCGTGGCATCCAGGATGATCATGAAAATGCCAAACATGACCGAGATCAATACTTTCCATTTTTGTTCCAGCCCGCGAGGCTTGTTACCAGCAACAAATCCAACACTCATAAAGTAGACCTTTCAACAAGTTATAGTTTTTTAGCAAACGCAGACCCTAAAGGTCTTTCCTGCGAAACGAAAGAGGCATTTGCAAGAGAGTTATGCTCGAAACGCATATTTAATTCCAAAAGAGACCTTTAGGGTCTTGGCCTGAGAGGTTCCCCAGAAACAAAAATTAGAGGATATTTCCGAAGCACTCAGCCTGATTTAGTCTATTCAAATTGGTGCTCCGGTGGTCGAGTAGCCCTGAGTGGTTTTAGAGGGGCGTATCGGGACCACCACGTTTCAAGTAAACTTATGTTTTATGTTACTTGTTGGTCTCGATATGGGCTGGAAATTGCACCCAGCCCTACTCGACCAACGGATTGCTCTTGAAATAAACTGTTTGGTGATTAGTTATCCTTCGTTTGCCTTGTAGCGATTGATATTATCCATTAGATCAAGCACTAGTTCCTTCAAGTCACCGCGGTTGGGAAGCGAACCTAATAATCCGTATATTGGCGCCATGCGTTCAGGCAGACCATCGCCACTGCCCAGTGTGGATGAAGCTTTTTCCATCAAATTGCTGACCCATTCCTCAGGCAAGACGCGCGTCAGGAAGTTGGCCGATTTGACGGCAACCTTCGAGGCGGTCTTTCTAAGCCCTGGCTTGCGGACCGTTTTCACAGCCTCTTCCAAATCTGACAAAAACTCATCTGCCACCTTTTCGTGGACATAGTTGACTGTCACGTGAAGTGAAGGTGGAAAGTGTTGTCTATCGAGATGCCAGCCGCGTAGAGAAAGTTCATCGGCGAGTTCGTATATATCTAATTTATCGGAAGCAATGGCGAAAACGCTCATCTCAGGATCACTCAAAACTTTCAAACCGCGAATGGCATTGACTCCCTCTTGAAGTTTCTTCGCGGTGCGCATGACCGCAGCAGTGATGTTAAGATATCCTTCCTCGCCGAGATAGTTGAGCAAAGCCCACGCCGCCGCGACCGGTCCACCGGGACGTGAGCCAGCCATCGCCGGAGAGGGATAAATGCCTCCCGGCCAATCAGTGGAGACAAACATCTGATAGCGGCGCAGTTCCGAGGTCCGGTAAAGAACGAGTGAGGCTGGTTTGGCGGCGTATGCATACTTGTGTAAGTCCGCCGAAATGGACGTCACCCCCGGGATGCTGAAGTCAAAATCAGGCACAGGATAGCTGAGCTTGCGCACGAAGGGAAGCATGAAGCCGCCCACACAGGCGTCGGTATGGAAGAGCAGACCATGATCCTCGGCGATGGTCGCAAGTTCGCGAATCGGATCAACCACACCATGCGGATACGAGGGCGCAGAACCGACGAGCATGATGGTGCTTTTCGTGATCGCAGCGCGCATGGCTTTCACGTCAGCGCGGAAATCCTCTCGCACCGGCACATGGACAATACGCACGTCAAAGTATTCACCAGCTTTATCGAAGGCCGGGTGCGCGGTGGATGGCACGATGATCTCCGGGTCTTTAATAGCCCACTTCACGCGGCCAATATCGCGGGCAGTCTTGACCGCCATCAGAAGGGACTCGGTACCACCTGAGGTAAATGTCCCAACTACATGTTCATCGCCGCCAAGCAAGTTAGCAGCCATCGCCACAACTTCGTTCTCGAATTTATTCAGGCTTGGGAAGGCAGTGGGGTTGAGCCCGTTCTCCGAGAAGAACATGGTGTAGGCTTCCTTGAGCAGGTCGTCGATCTCATCCGAGAGGTGATAGACCAACCCAAAGACGCGTCCATTTTTCCATTGCAGGTCACGGTCACGTGCGGCGCGCATGGAGGCAAGGATCACTTCTTTTGTGTGGCTTTTTGGGGGGAAGGGTAAGGTGGGCATAGGGATATCCTCCTTTTGGTGAGGCGAAGTTTAGCACAAGTTTAGGAGAATATAAAAAACTTCCGAGACCCAAAATTCTCGGAAGTTTACTTGTCTACTTGTTTACCTGTTTACATCTTTATCCCCATCTCCACGTCGTTCCATCTTTGCTATCTTCAATGGTCACTCCAAGTTCTTTGAGACGGTCGCGGATCATATCAGAGAATGCCCACAATTTTTGCTTGCGGGCTGCAGTGCGAACTTCCAAAAGCGCGTTGATAAACTTATCTGCGTCGCCGGAGCGTTTCTTTTCTTGCATGCGTAGGCCAAGCACACCGGTAAGAGTCCGCAGTGCGGTTTGGGCAGGGGCGAGTTGTTCATTCGTTGCGCCCGCGTCACGTGCGGAGTTGATAGCTTTGACCAGTTCATACAGTGCGGCCAATGCGCCCGCGGTGTTGAAGTCATCGTCCATTGCAGTCTCAAAAGCATGTTGACTCGAGGCAGCTTGCGCGGTCAGTTCGGCAGCACTCCCGGCGGGGAGGCCTTTCGCGGAAGTGGAGGCAGGTCGAAGTCCGGAGCGGAGACGGTCGAGTCCTTTTTCGGCGGAGTCGATAGCTGCATCTATAAATGATAGCGGCGCGCGATAACTTCCGCTCAGCACGAGCATCCGCATGGCATCGGGATCGTGCTTCGAGAGGAACTCATCAATGGTGACGAGATTACCAATAGACTTGGACATTTTCTCGCCGCTGAGTTGCAACATACCATTGTGCATCCAGTAGTTTGCGAAGGGTTTGCCAGTATAGGACTCAGTCTGGGCGATTTCGTTTTCATGATGAGGGAAGATCAGGTCGTTGCCACCACCGTGGATATCGATCTGTTCGCCGAGTTCGGAGAGATTCATTGCAGAGCATTCGATGTGCCAGCCAGGGCGACCCTTGCCCCAGGGACTATCCCATGAGGGTTCTCCGGGCTTGGCGGCCTTCCAGAGGGCGAAGTCCATCGGATGTTCTTTTTTCTCACCGACTTCGATGCGCGCACCTGCCTGCATATCTTCGATCTTGCGACCGGAGAGTTTTCCGTAGTCAGGATCTTTTGTGACGCGGAAGTAGACATCGCCGTTCCCCGGAGCGTAGGCGTATCCCTTTTTGATCAAACCCTGTACCATTTGGATGATCTTGTCCATTGTTTGTGTAGCACGTGGGTTGGATGTGGCTGGGAGCACATTCAGGTCTTCAAGATTTTTGTCGTAATTATCAATATAACGCTGCGCGAGCTGGGAGGGATCGTCACCGATCTGGTTGGCGCGAGCGATGATCTTATCGTCCACGTCGGTGAAATTCATGACGAATTTGACGTCATAACCGCGATACAGGAGATAGCGGCGGACAACGTCGAACACCAGTGCGGACATGGCGTGACCGACATGCGCGTCACTATAAACCGTCACACCGCAGACGTACATGCGGACACAGTTCGCCTCGAGGGGTTCAAAGTTTTCTTTTTTGCGAGTGAGGGTGTTGTAGATGCGGAGCATAATCAATCCTACTTCGCCCTGAGCGGAGGGAACCGTAGTCGAAGGGCGCTTCGACTGCGTGCCTCGTCTTCGCTCGGCACTCCGCTCAGCGCGTATTTACTTTTTCTTTCGCCCGTTGGTCTCTTCCACGCGGCCAAAGATCATGCGGCCGGCAGCGGTCTGCAAAACTTTGGTGATGCTCACTTCCATGTACTCGCCGATGTAGTCCTTGCCATTTTCAACAACGACCATTGTGCCATCATCCATGTAACCCACACCTTGCCCGTGTTCCTTGCCTTCCTGGATCACGTTGATGCGCAGGATTTCACCGGGCAGAACCACGGACTTGACCGCGTTTGCCAGCTCGTTGATGTTCAAGATCGTCACGCCCTGTAATTCAGCGACGCGGTTGAGGTTGTAGTCATTGGTCAGGATCGGACATTTCAACTGGCGTGCCAGCACCACGAGTTTATCGTCTACCTCACGCATGCCTTCTACGTTGATGTCACTGATGCGGACAAGGATATTGGGCAGTTTCTGCAATTCGGCTAATACTTCCATGCCACGGCGGCCACGCTGACGGCGCATCCCATCCGGGGAATCGGCAATGTATTGCAGTTCATTTAACACGAAGCGCGGGATGAGGAGCGTGCCGGGCAGGAAACCGGTCTTGGCGATATCTGCCACACGCCCGTCAATGATCACACTGGTATCCAGTAAGATAGTGCGGTTAAGATTTGTCCAAGAGGATGACCCGCCGCTCTCGGCGCGTCCGCCTAACGCACTAAGCAACCCCATAATATCGCCCTGCCGCATGACAAACAGCGATACACCAAAATAGGCAAAAAGTAAAACGCCAACAAAAGGCAAGATCTCGCCCAACGGTTTGGGCAGAAGTGAAAGTGGGAAGGATAATAAGGCTGCAATAAGCAAACCGACCACCAGCCCTGTCATCCCTGCGAATAAGCTTTCCGCAGACATCCGTCCAAGTAGCGAACGCAGAGCGCGTGCCGGTCGTGTTGTGAAATACGGTGTGAGAATCAGTCCTGCCAGTGCGCCAACAAGTGTAAAGGCCAGTACGTTACGGATTGTCTGTTCCGGATTGAACCTGGAAAGCCCGAACCCCCAGTATCCCCCGGCAATAGCGAGAACGATCATGCCAATGATACGAAGAATAAATTCAACGCTCATGAACAACTCCTTTATAAATGTACAAAATAAAAATAATAAGTGCATGATAGCACGGCTAAGAAAGACCGTCAATTATAATTACGAACTTCTTATTCTATTGTTATAATTTACAGCTACTATGGCTACAGACCGATTTAGACAAAACACTCACTATTTGCGCATAAGTTTTACTGGTCAACGTATTATCTGGGTTAAAATTACGTTGGCGGGAAATGTATTATGACTCTTATTGATACTCTTAACCGCCCTCTGCGCGACCTGCGAATTTCCGTCACCGACCGGTGTAACTTCCGGTGTGTTTATTGTATGCCCAAAGAAATTTTTGGGTCGGATTATCAATTCCTCCCCCGCAATGAGATCCTGACATTTGAGGAGATCACGCGGCTCGCTCGTATTTTTGTCAACCATGGCGTTCACAAGATTCGGCTGACTGGCGGTGAGCCGCTGGTTCGTCGTGACCTGCACCTTCTGGTTGCCATGCTGGCTACCTTGCCTAATCTGGACTTAACGCTCACCACTAACGGGTCACTGCTGGCTAGGCAAGCGCAAGCATTGAAAGACGCTGGTTTGAAACGAGTGAGCGTGAGCCTCGATTCGCTCGATGATGCTGTGTTCAAAGCAATGAACGATGTGGATTTTCCGGTGCAGAAAGTTTTGGAGGGAATGGATGTTGCCGCCAGCGTCGGTCTGTGGCCGATCAAAGTGAACATGGTGGTCAAGCGCGGCATCAATGAGGCTAGCATTTTGCCCATGGCCCGTTTCTTCCGCGAGAAGGGCTATATTCTACGCTTCATCGAATATATGGATGTGGGTCATTCCAACGGCTGGCGAATGGACGATGTGGTTCCGGCGGCTGAAATTGTCAAAATGATCAATGCTGAAATGCCGGTAGAGCCTCTTGAACCAAACTACCGGGGTGAAGTGGCTGAGCGCTGGCGATACAAAGATGGGAGTGGGGAGATTGGGGTCATCGCATCCGTCACGCAAGCCTTTTGCCGTACCTGCAACCGGGCTCGTCTTTCAGCCGAAGGCAAGCTGTATACCTGTCTGTTTGCCGTCAAGGGACATGACTTTCGCGAATTGATCCGAGCCGGTGCATCTGACGATGAAATCTCACAAGTGAAGTCTCACAAGCGCTTATGCAGGTGTGGAGTAAACGCGCGGACCGCTATTCAGAAATTAGGTCCGAAAAAACGCAGTCGTTGCCCAAGGTGGAGATGTCACATATTGGAGGATGAGGAAATTCTGTCAGGATAGCATATGAAATAAACTCCGGGGAGATTACCTGCTGATAGAATTATTCTGCTCAGCTGGTTATGTCTAAATTTGGTAGATAGCGATACACTTAGTCTATTAGAAAACACAAATGATTAAAGCAATTTTCTTCGATCTTGACGGCACGCTCCGCCACAGTATTCCCTCGGGTGGAGACGTGTTCACAAATTACGCGATCGGTCTCGGATTGAGAGCAAGCTGGGAAGATGGTATACGCGCTCTACGCTGGGAGCATCTCTACTGGGCCAATTCAGTTGATCTGCGCGATGATCTGCTTGCACACTCCGGAGAAACCGAGGCCTTCTGGGTGGAATACAGCCGACGGCGATTGATTGCACTCGGGGCTTCTCCGGCCTGGGCCGTACAGACCGCGCCTAAATTGTCTGCTCACATGAGCGAGATGTACAAACCGGAAAGCATCATCCCTGACGATGCCTTGCGCACGTTGAATGCTCTCAAGCAGGCAGGTTACATAATGGCCGTCATTTCCAACCGCGCCAAGCCGTACGTGGAAATACTTGAAACACTTGGCATCAAGGATTTCTTTAGCTTTTCTCTTGCTGGTGGTGAAGTGAACGCTTACAAGCCAGACCCTGAAATTTTCAAACATGGGTTGAAGCGCATCGGCCTGACTGCTCAGGAAACTATATATATTGGCGATAATTATTTCGCCGATATCATTGGTTCGCGTCGCGCGGGACTTCAACCTGTGCTCTACGATCCAATCACTATCTTCCCCGATGCAGACTGCACAGTGATCAAAACCTTCGATGATTTGTTACACGTCGTAAAAGCCATGTAATCACCAGTAGAGGCGGACAGCTGTCCGCCTCTACTGTTTGAAAGGATAAATTATGGCTTGGGAAAGAAAACTTACGCGTACTGTACGCGTCCGTAACCAGCAGGATGTAGGAATTCTTGCCAAATTGCTAACGTCTATTGCGGACGCAAGTGGAGGCACAGGCACTATCGAACTTCTGACTGAATCCTCACAGCACGTTGTGCGCGATATTACAATCTATGCTGAAGATGAGACCCACATGGAAAAAGGCGGCGTGTGTACACACCCGGCGTAGCAGAGGTTTGCCGAAAGATTGCACTTGAGCCAAAACTCGCGCGGCTTTATACCAGCATTAGTCACATGGTTGCGATCATCACCGATGGCACAGCAGTGCTCGGACTTGGCGACATCGGTCCGCTGGCTGCCATGCCCGTGATGGAAGGAAAGGCCATGCTGATGGAGACGCTTGTGGGTTTATCGGGCGTTCCGGTTTTATTGAATACAAAAGACCCGGATGAAATTGTTAACACGATAGCAACGATTGCGTCCACTTTTTGTGCCATTCAACTTGAAGATATTTCCGCGCCACGTTGTTTCGAAATCGAAGAAAGATTACAGGCCATGCTCGATATCCCCGTCATGCACGATGACCAGCACGGGACAGCCGTCGTCAGCACTGCGGCGTTATTGGTCGCGGCACGCGAAACGGGCACGGACTTAACGACAGCAGTCATCGGGCAGATCGGGCTTGGGGCAGCCGGCCATGCTATCGGTCAGATGCTGATGCGTTTGACTGGAAACGCGGTTTATGGCGCGGACATGAGTCTGGAGGCTTTGGAACGGTTTGAAAAGTCTGGGGGCAAGAAGTCAAACTTGAAAGAAATTATGTCCGAGTGTGATATTGTTATCGCGACGACTGGCGCGCCGAATCTTATCAAGCCTGAAATGATCCGCAAAGGACAGATCATTCTCGCCTTATCGAATCCAAACCCGGAGATCGATCCTGAGGTAGCCCTCGAACGCGGCGCGGCCTTCGCAGCAGATGGCAAATCTGTAAACAACGTGCTGGGATTCCCGGGCATCTTCCGTGGCGCTGTGGACTCGTACGCGCCGCGTATTACGCATGAGATGCTCATGGCCGCTGCAGAGACGATTGCTAGGCTGACGCCGGCCGGTGAATTGGTACCCAGCCCACTCGATAAAAAAGTACATCATGCTGTGGCGCGCGCAGTCGCTGAAACCGCGATCAAGCAGGGAATCGCACGGGCAGATTATGTGCCGTATGTGGAAGAGTAAATACGTACAGAGGTAAACAAGTATACAGGTAGAAAAGTACACAAGTGAATAATAAACAAAACACGTAGACGGGTTATCTACGTGTCTACTTGTTTCCTTGTCTACGTGTTTTCCTATCTACTTCTTCCCATTCCCATTCCCGTTCTTATTCAACAACTCCTTCAACGTCATACCCATGCGAGTGATGCCCTCGCGTATAACTTCGGGCTTGGCATAAGAGAAGTTGATGCGCATGGTATTCTCACCACCACCATTGGGGTGAAAAGCAAAGCCGGGTACGAAAGCCACTTTGCGTTCAATTGCGACTTTAAGCACCTCTGCCGTGTCCATGCCTTCGGGCAGGATACCCCACAGGAACATGCCGCCAAGTGGATGTGTCCAGCGAACCTCGGGCGGGAACATCTCGTCCATCATTTCGAGCATCGTATCGCGGCGTTCCTTGTAGGTAGAGCGGATTACTTTGACGTGCTCATCAAGGAATCCCCCTTTTGCCACTTCATAAGCCACATATTGATTGAATGAAGCCGTGTGCAAGTCGGCGGCCTGCTTCGCCATCACCAAGCGTTTAATCACCTGTTCTGGTGCAATCACCCACGCCAGGCGTAATCCCGGTGCAAGCAGTTTCGAGAACGTGCTGAGATAGATCACGTTACCACTGTAACAGCCTCCATCGGGGCCGCGAAACTCACTATCTAGAGCAACTACTGAAGGGATATGATCCCCGTCATAACGCAGTTGCCCATAAGGATCATCTTCAACAATTGGCACACCATATTTATCGGCAAGCTCCACCAACTTTCTGCGCCGTTCCAGGCTAAGGGTAGAGCCAGAAGGATTCTGGAAATTCGGCAGGATATAAATGAACTTGGGACCAACGCGCAGCGCGGCCTCCAGTTCGTCCACGATCATCCCGTGCTCGTCGGCGCGCACAGAAATATATTGCGCGCCATACGCATTCCACGCCTGCAATGCTCCCAAATATGTGGGCGATTCAACCACGATGTAATCCCCGCGGTTGATGAACAATCGTCCGATGAAATCTAACGCCTGTTGGGAGCCGGAAGTAATCAGGATATTGTCTGCCGTCACTTTCACGCTGAAACGTGCATTGTGGCGGGCGATCATTTCACGCAAAGGCTTGTAACCTTCTGTCGTGCTGTATTGTAGAGCCTGGGCACCTTGCTCCCTCAGGACGGTATTGCAGGCATCTTGAAATTCCTTTAGCGGAAAAACCTCCGGAGCGGGCAAGCCTCCGGCGAAGGAAATGATGTCGGGTTGCTCGGTGAGTTTCAGCAATTCGCGTATCACCGAACTTCCCATTTTCTGTGTGCGGTGGGCGTAACGATACTCCCAGGGTGTCTGCATTCATTCTCCTTGGTACAAATTGGTATAGAGATGAAAAAAGCCTGACAGGTATGGTGGTACACCTGTCAGGCTTGCTGACTTTATGGCATAAGAATGCCAAATATATCTAGATCCAGTATTTCCCGAAACATTCCATCTTAATCTTACTCACTTTTGCCCGCGCGTGCAATATGAAAACAGAACTGTAAACTGGGTGATAACTATACGGTTTTTTTATGACTTTTTTCGCTCAAGGATTTTTTCAAGGACTATCCGCGAATAAGCATCAAGAGGTAAATGAAGAGCTGCCTCAGGCTGGACCCAAACATGCTCCTCTGCCTCGTCATTTAGCCGCACTTCGAGAGATTCCGTCCGCGCCATGAAATCGAAAAATATAAAATGACGCGGTTTCCAGAAAGAGGGATCATAGATAAACTCCTGGAAGCAGATAAATTCTAAATCATACACATCTAATCCGGTTTCCTCTTTTGCTTCACGGATGGCCGCATCTTCGATGCGTTCGCCTAGTTCCACATGCCCGCCCGGCACGACATACTTATCAAACCATTTGTGACTTTTCAGCAGAAGCAATTCTCCGGATTGATTGAAAATGAATACTCCTGTGGTTGGTTCGGGAAAAATTTGATCTGGCATGTTATCTTTTCATAATATTCGTCCTGAGCGGAGCGTAGCGAAGTCGAAGGGCAAGTTTCTATAAAAGTTTAGATATTCAAGTTACCCGCGCTTCGACTACGGGTTTCCCTGGCCCGAACACCAGGACGGGCGATACGCCCGAAACGCATGGGCTACTCAACCCTCCGCTCAGCGCGAAGGCATCATCCAAACATCGCGATAACCACCACTCCTGCGAACACGATGGCCGATCCTACCACACGAATGCCACCCATTTGCTCGTTGAGGAACTTCCAGCCGAAGAATGCGCCGATCACCGAGCTCACTTCGCGGATCGCGCCCGAATAACTGAGTGGGGCAAAGGTATAGGCAAATAATGCTAGCAAATAAGCGGTAACCCCTAACGCGCCACCAAGAAGCAGATAGGAACGGTTTTTCTTCCAAGATTCGATAAAGTGTACCCACCCATAATAACGGTTAATATAGGGCGTTGTCACAAAAGGTACCATCACAAACATAGATAATCCATAAGACAAGGCCGGGCCGCTTTTCACGGCAGTCCCATCTATTAAAGTATAAAGCGAGATGATGAGGGCAACAGATAAAGCGACCAGAATGCCTTTCAGGTGCGGCTTTTTCCCGCCAAATTGTGACGGGGCCGCCCCATGGTTTTGCAAGAGGGTAGTTGCGCCAATGACAATCATCCCGCCTGTAAGCATAGCGAGGCCAAGATATCCGCCCGCGGTCAATTTTTCACGCAAGAAAATCGCAGACCACAAGACCAATAAGACAGGTGCAGCGCCACGCGCAATCGGATACACCAGCGAAAAATCATGGCTCGTATAAGCTACTGAAAGCAGGATAAAGTAAATTGCCTCCAGAATCATACTGAGGATCGCGAACAGCCACATGGAACGTGGAGGCAAGCCTGTAAAGAAAATCAAAACCAGTGACAGCATGCCGCTGATAATGACTTGCCAACCCATGGCAACGTATTTTTCGGGTGATTTTTTGAGCAGGAAATTCCATAGTGCGTGGAGGGATGCAGATAGGAAGAGCAGCAGGATGGCTAGGATGGGCATAGTGATGAATGTACCACAAACTGCTCGAGGCGGCGTCCCGCCGCCGTCCCACAGGGATGCTCCGCAAGGGACGGCGCTTGAGCATTAGGTATTCTGTATCAATACAACGGTATCCGCGCCCCGTTTACTTTTGCAGCATCGTCTGAAAAGAGATACAGCATCGCGGAGACAATCTCTTCGGGCGAAGTACCTTTGCCTTCGCCTTTTACGTCAATCGCTCTTACTTGAATGATGTTGGCAGTCACATTTGATTCTTTTAATTCCGCAGCAAGGTTCAAAACCAGATTCTCCTGCGCGGCTTTTGCGGCTGTATACGCGGCTACCATGCCGGGAGGGTTAGGAACAGTAGATGCGGATACTACGATCACACGCCCCCATTTGTTTGCGACAAAGTATGGCCCGAAAGAATGAAAAAGATGAAACGTAGTCCATGCATGCTGGCCGAGCATGAATTCAAAATCGCTTGCGGGAGTTTCAGCCAGAGTTTTGCCACCCGTCCAACCGCCAACGAGATGAATCAAGGCGTGGATCGAACCGAATTTAGCAGAAACAGCTTTGGCGGCGGACTGAACCGCTTCTTCATGGCGCAGGTCAACTGCCAACGTAAAGAAACGTTCATCAGGCAGATTTAAATCATGAGCGAGGGAATCCAATCTCTCCTGATTGTGATCCAACAGCGCGAGCGAATGACCATGTTCTCCAAATGTGTATGCAGTGAAGCTGCCTAACACGCCTGTTGCGCCTGTGATGACGATGACCCTGCCCTGAGTGGATACTGGGCCTGTCGAAGCAGAAGACGAAGGGTTATTCATGTAAAGCTTGAATCTGCGTTCTGGTCATGCCCTTTACGATCGGGCGATCATCTTGCTCTTCCAGACGTTTCTTGCCGTTAAATTCAATCATATGACCGGACTTGGCGGCTTTGGTTTTTAGGTAGAAAAGATTATGTTCGTTCGGCTCCATGATATGCGGAATACGTTTGCTTACCTTGATACCATTCTCGGTCAGTTGCTGGATCTTTTTCGGATTGTTTGTAATGAGCTTTACCGAATCCACCTTAAGCGACATGAGCATATGGGCGGCCACCGCGTAATCGCGTTCATCATCGCGAAAGCCAAGCGCGAGATTTGCCTCAACCGTGTCAAGTCCCTGGTCTTGCAAACTATAGGCACGAATTTTATTCGTGAGTCCAATACCGCGTCCTTCCTGCCGCAGATATAACACGATGCCTTTATCCATCGAGCCAATCATTTTGAGCGCGGCTTCAAGCTGGTCGCGGCAATCGCAACGCAATGAGCCAAACACATCACCGGTGAGACACTCGGAGTGTAAACGTACAGGCACATCCTGCGCGCCAAGCACTTCGCCCTTTATGATCGCGACGTGTTCCTTATTATCGCGGGTATTCGAAAAGGCTACAACATGAAAATTTCCAAAACGGGTGGGGAGTTCTGCAATCGCTTCAATCCGGACACAAATATTATCCTTGCCCATCCCTTCACACTCATGGTCGGAATTTTCTTCGAGCAACAACTTGATTTGTTCATGTGTAATCGTAGTCATAGTTTTCTCCCGTAGATCATGCTTGCAAAGTCCCCGAAGGGGGAAGCGTGATCTACAATTTATATTTTAAGACGACTCCACCATCATCCCACTTTTCGACATCAACTAATTTTAGATGAAGAGCCGCTTCGCGCGTGACGCCTGAACCGTCTGCCATTGTTGGGGCATTTGCGCCTCCGAAGATCATGGGCGCGACATAGGCTGTAATTTCATCTACAAGCCCGAGCTGGATCAGCTCAAAGTTCATGATCCCGCCTCCCTCGACCATCAGCCGCTGAATACCCAGTTCTTTCAATGTTTTCATCATGCTGACAAGATTGACACGAGGTTCTTCGTGTACAAAGACTTTCACACCGTGCGAACGCAGGAATTCAAGCTTGTCATTAGATGTTTGATTTGACGTAAATATTACCACTTGTGCAGGCCCACTTTTAAGAAAATTCGAGTCGGGATTAATATCTGCGATTGTGACAACACCCACTTTAACAGGATTCGGTGAAAGTCCACGCGCGCTGCGTTCAGCACGCAAAGCTTCTGATTTAATAGTCAGTTTTGGGGATTCATCAAGAAGTGTTCTTCCACCCACAAGTATTGCATCGGAGGCAGCCCGCAACTGGTCAACACGTCTTTTATCTTCTTGTGAAGAGATCGTTGAGCCTTTGCGCTCGAAGGTGTCTATCTTGCCATCGGCAGTCATTGCTACATTAATGTACGTGTAAGGGCGATTCGTAGATTTATCCATTCCTTCCTATCCTTGTTTCTCACCCATTAAGTAAATATGAATTGCAGCAGATGTCTATTAACTTCATCTGCCTCCTCATGCTGCACCCAATGGGTGGCTTCTGGAAAGAAAAGAAGTTTCCCATCATCACAGTAATCCATGCTAGGACGTGCCATTCGATGAGTCAGGGCCGCGTCTTTTGTGCCCCACAGCATCAGGGTGGGAACTTTCACGCGCGGATCTTTTGGCATCCGGATCTGATAACGCGCCGCTGCGCGATACCAATTGATCATGGCCGTCATCGCGCCGGGCTGTGACCATGCTTCTTTGTACTTCTTGATGTCTTCATTTTTAAATGTGTGTATCTTGCCGCTTGCTCGCATAGCCCGAGTTGCTCCACGCCAGTCATTAGCGCGCATAGCGGCTTCCGGTAACCAGGGCAGTTGGAAGAAAAAGATATACCAAGAGCGACGAAGTTGGTCCAAGTCGCGTAGGAGAAAGCGCTTCATCACGGCGGGATGCGGCGCATTGATGATACCCAATCGGTGTACGCGTTCAGGATTCCAAGTTGCCAACATCCACGCGACCTCAGCACCCCAGTCATGACCGACTAAATTGATCTTTTCGTAATCCAAGGCCTCCATCAATCCAATTACATCTTTGACTAGCTCGTGCATGTTATAAGCTTTTACACCTTGGGGTTTATCGCTCAAGTTGTACCCACGCTGATCGGGAATAATCACCCGGCAGCCTGCTTCGGCCAACGTTGGCAACTGCTTAACCCATCCTCGCCAAAATTCAGGAAAGCCATGAAGCAAAATGACAGGCGGGCCAGATTTTGGTCCCGCCTCGACAACATGCAAACGGATATGATTGGTTTCGACGTATGTCTCTTCGATGTTCACGCGTTGACCTCAAATGGAAATATTCGAAAACAAATTGTATCAAATGATTCGTGCTAGATAGTCGGCCGAAAATAATTCTATAACTTGTTTTTGCTCTTTGGTGGGCTAAGCCCACCAAAGAGCATGATAACTTATTAAAACTTATGAGCGGCTACTTAACTTGCTGTAACAAAGTGCAAAGATCAGAATTCCGGTCTAGTTATTTGTGCAGTACTTTGCAGTGAACAGTTATAATTCGCGAAATTAATCTATTCAGAAGAGGAGATGCTACTATGGATCTATCTATTGTTGCCGACTGGTTCACAATTGTATTTTTTCTATGGTTTGGCTTGAAAACTTTCATACCCGCCCTCGATAAAGGCCTTTTCCAGATCTTCGGAGGCGTTATTGCCCTCGGCGCAGCAATTTTCACTGCGCTTAGTACATAAATGCTTTAGGGAGAAGATAACAATCCAACGCGGCTAAAGGATGTCGTATCACTTTTGATTCACTAAAGTTGCTAGAAACAAAATATAATACAAAAGCCCGTTATCCATGATGAGATAGCGGGCTTTATGACTCTAACGATTGATCGTTTTTGCTATTTCTGGACAATCGGCTCGGAGGGCGCTGCCTTCAGGAACTTCGCAGAACTTAACACAATCTGGTCAAAGCCAACCCCCTCTGCTCCTGCTTGCAAACGGGCTGTCACCTCACCACTCTTCACAAAATAGATCAAAGGATCAGCATCAGAAACCTCCCAATCACACTCCACCCAAGTCCAGCCTTCTTTCGTTGGCCCCTGCGCGGTCAGATAACTATCTGAGCCAGGTTTTAAGATTTCCTTGTTCGCCTCATCAACCGCATCCGAGAATTGGACCCAGATCACATTAGCCTGTGACTTGCCCTTTGGCGCTCCCACTTTCATATGAATCCAACAGCTATAAGGAACTCCGCTTTGAACCTGCATATTAAAAGTAACGTGAGGATCGTTCTCTGGCGGAGCATCTAGCTCATCACCATTATTAGGAAGCCCAATCAGTTTGCCTCCAGGGGAGGCAGGGTCATCTATGAAGTCAAGTTCAGATAAGGCTTGCTGCGGCAGATCGGAAGCATAGATAATGATTTCAGAGGCAGATCCTTCTGAGATGCTCGTAGGTTCAGTAACCGCGATTTTCGAGATATCAATTGCCGGTGTGCCAACCGGATACTCCACAGGCGAGGTCTGTTTATACGTATCGCTTACTTCGTACGCGTGCTTCTCCACTTCCAGCGCCTCCGCGCGGGTTTCAGCCAACTCATTAGGGCTGAGTTGCTATACTCAACCAGTTCCAGTTCTTCTTTCGTTTCATCGGTCCCTCGCCAGCCGACTCGAACCTCGCCTACGCCGCGCGCGTAGTACTTAAGCTGGAAGGCACCCGGTTCTGCCAAGCTGGCCTCGGCGTTGACAAGTACATCCTTGTAGCATTTGACCGGGACACAAGTTTCCTGGCCCATCTGCTCCACCCGCCCATAGTCTGACCACTCGACCGCGGGGCCCCACCCTTGATAGACATTGGGCATCCCCAACTGTGGCTTTGGCATCATCACAATCCCCGGCCTCGCATCTTGAAGACCCGCTATCCAAGTTGGAGCCTCGATGAACTTCCCGTTCTCGTAATCCTCCGGGTGCTCGCCGAAGTACCATACGTTTCCAGAGTTATCCTGTGCGTAGAAGGCGAGCTCTTTCTCCTCCAACTCCCCATCCGTATAATCCTCAATCCAACCAACGACCGTGCGCACACTCTCAATTACTTTGGTCAGGTCGGTAACGGTGAACTCGATCCGACGAGAAATGCTCTGACCGTCCTCAACGGCGGTTCCCTCATACACCCATTTCGTGCCTGGTTGCATGGGTGTCCATTCGTTGTCGATGACGGTCGAATTGTCGAAATTGTCCGGATCAAAGTCCGCGAACTGTGGCTCAGCATTTTCACCACTGGTAGTAGTTGCTTCCGAGGCAGGCACACATGCTGAAGACAAAATAATGATGATTACTACTGTTATTGCAAAGAGGACGCGAAAATGTCGCATCTCAACCTCCAGATTAGACACACGATGCGATCAGATAATCCTTGTCGCATCGTGTGTCTGCGTAAAATTATTAACTGATAAACATTAATATTTTGTCGTGTGAACCTTTTTAGGCTGCTTGAGGAGCACTGTGATTAGCCTTTCCAAAACGAAGATATAGAGTCGGTACAACGAACAAATTGAGCAAGGTGGAAGTAATCAGGCCGCCTAAGATTACAAGAGCCATTGGGTACTCTATTTCCTGACCGGGAATATCGCCGGCAAGTACCAAAGGCACGAGAGCCAACCCTGTAGTCAACGCAGTCATCAAGATAGGCGCAAGTCGTTCCTTTGCTCCACGCACAACGAGCGCTGGCCCAAAGGGTACACCTTCCTCTTCCTCCAAATGCTGGAAGTGACTAATCATCATGATCCCGTTGCGTGTGGCAATGCCGAGTATCGTGAGAAATCCAATCAGCGAACCGAGCGAAAGAACGCCACCACTGAAATACGCTGCCAACGCTCCGCCTACCAACGCCCAAGGCAAAGTAAAGAAGGTTAGATTCGCCAGACGCCAGTTGCGGAAGGATGTCTGAAGAAGGAAAAATATCCCGATGACAGCGACAAGCCCGGCGATAAGGATGTTCTTTTGAGCAGCTTGCCGCTCCGCGAATTCACCGAGCACTTCAGCGTGATACCCCAGTGGAAACTCAACATTCTTGAGAGCGGCCTCCACATCGGCTGCCACGGAACCAATATCCCGTCCACGGATGTCCGCACCAATGTCAATGCGGCGCGAGTCATTCTCACGGTATATGACACTTGCGGCTGGTACGAGGCTCACATCAGCCACATCTCCCAATCTTACATGGCCGCCATTGGGCGTATCAATCAGCAGCTCACGAATACTATCGAGGCTACTGCGTGTTTCGGGCGTGCTCCACACGTTCACATCATATGCCCGTCCATCCCTGTAGATATCACCCACTTCTTCACCTGAAAGCAACACGCCCGCTGCCCTGCGGACATCACCGGGTTTGATGCCATAACGTCGGGCTGCAGCCAGATCCACCTTAACTTGGACCTGGGCCACTTCAGATTGGAGTTCCACATGCAAATCGACGAGGCCATCGATCCCCGAAAGGGCGTGCTCCACCTCATCCGCTTTCTCTCGAAGGCCTTTCAGGTCAGGGCCATTAATGCGCACGACCAGGGCATTGCTTGCCCCAGTCAATACCTCGTCAATTCTTTCGTTCAGGTAAGTCTCCACATTGGTAAAGAGTCCAGGGTAGCCGTCAACCGTTTCCTGAATGGTTTCTATCGTCGCTTCATAGTCGGCTGACGGGTCAACGCTGATCCAATTCTCACCGAAGTTGACGCCGACCGTTTCTTCCGCCAACAGGGCCTGGCCAATATGTGATCCAAAGTTGCGCACACCTGGAATGGACCGTATCTCATGACTGGCCCGAGTCACGATCCGCCGCTCTTCTATTACGGAAGTGCCGGGCTTGGTGATCCAATGCATCAGGAAATCCCGCTCCTTGAACTCGGGAAAGAGGGATTGCCCGAGAAAAGGCAGCACTGCTAGGCCGGCCACCATGAAAGTTCCAATGGTGCCAATCGCCAGCCGCGGCCGGTGGACGATCGGCTCAAGAGCCCGCTCGTAGAGACGGTGCAGCCACGGGAGAAGAGGAGAAACACGCTCCTCAAGCGGCGCACTGTTTAGAAGAATCAACATCATAGCTGGTGTAACGGTCAATGCGACCAATGGCGAAACGAGTCCTGCCACCACATAGGCGGTGGCAAGCGGACGGAAGAATGCGCCGGACACACCACCCACGAAAAAGACTGGCATCAATGCCGATATTTCAATCAGCGAGGCGTAGACAATGGCGCCACGTACCTCGATGGAGGCTTCCAATACAATCTTCCCAAGCGACAGTGTACTGCCTTCCTTTCGTAGCTGGCGAAAACGTCGGACAATATTTTCGACATCGACGATGGCATCATCCACGACCGCGCCAATTGCTATCGAGAGCCCAGCCAAAACCATTACATTGAGGGTAGAGCCGCGTACGTTGAGTACAATCAGGGCGATCATCAGGGACACAGGAATGATCACCAAGCTGATCATCGCGATGCGCCAATCCCATAAAAAGAGTAAGAGGATCACCACAACTAGAATAGCGCCGATCAACAGTGAGCTAGTAAGATCGTCAATCGCCACCTTGATGAAGTCTGCAGGCCGGAAGATAGTGGTGTCAATATTGATACCGGGCATGCCGGGACGCATCTTATTGATCGCATCCTCCACTCCCTTCGTCACATCCAGGGTATTGGCCCAGGGATACTTTTGCACGATGAGCATCAGGCCGGGACCATCGTTTATGACGGCGTCCCCAATGAGTGGCCAGGTATCTATCACCACATTGCCAACGTCACCCAAGAGCAGCGGCGTGCCATCGCTCTTCTTTTTGCCATTGATGGGTACCTGGGCCAGGTCATCCGCCGTTATGATCGGCAAGACAGACCGAATCGAGAGCCGTTGATTGGGGGTATCGATGAAGCCTCCAGTGCCAATGACTGCTCCATTTGAAAAATGTAACAACCCAGAATCCAGCGCATCCGAAGTGGTCTTCATGACATCTTCGAGCGAAACATCGTAGGCTCGCATCTGTTCCGGATCAACTTGCACCTGCGGCATCTTGATGCGCTCGCCCCAAATCAATACACCAGCCACGCCAGGTACACCCAGCAAACGCGCTCTGATCTTCCAATAGGCAATCATCGACATATCGATCAAAGATACATCCTTCGATGAAAGTCCAATCTTCATCACCCGGCTGGTCGACGACACGGGCGGCATGATAACGGGCGGGGCAGCCCAAGTAGGTAATGTAGGTATAGCTGTAGCAATTCGCTCCTGGACCAACTGCCGTGCATGAAGTTCGTCAATCCCGGGCTTGAATAGAAGCTCGATCGACGATAAGTCAGTCAGCGACTTAGAGCGCATTACATCCAGACCAGGTAACCCGTTGAGAGACTGTTCCAGCGGAACGCTAACCAGGGCTTCCACTTCTTGAGCGGAAAGTCCGAGGCATGGTGTTTGAATCTCAACACGGGTCGGCGCGAATTCAGGAAAGACATCTACTGGCATGTCACGAACCCGGGTGATACCAAAGGCCATCAATGCTACGGCAATAAATATGATCAGAAATCGAAAACGCAGGCTTGTTGCAACAATCCAACGCATTGGATACCTCCGGATTATTCTTCTTCGAATTCGAACTCGGAGCCATACAACTCCGCGGCTCCGACCGTCACCACCTGCGTGCCAATTTCTGGCCCTTCTGATAGAACCGCTAGATCACCTTGTATATAATCAATGCTGACAGGATATCGCATATAGGTGAGAGGTTCAGGATTTACAAATACCCAGGTTTCGCCTTGCTGACCGTAAATGATCGAAGAGTAGAGAACGACCGTACGCGGTGACTCGCTACCTGATAGCGCAAGCTTCACTTTAACGTGCTGTCCCAGAGTCAAGCCATGGTCTGCGTTATCTATGCCATAGTAGAGTGCAAAATCCGTGTCTCCCGGTTCGTCGGCATCATTTTCAACATCACCAATATCATCGATTGCATCAGCCACCGGGCCTGCATCTGTATCATCGCCTTCGAGCAGCAGCACATTTGCGCCTTGGCTACGATCTACTCTCGCAAATTCGCTCTCATTCAGAGGCACGCGTATCCAAACCTTGCTGGTATCGGCAATATCAAAAAGCGGCTGGCCTACTTCCACAAACTGCCCCGGTGTAACAAAGAATCGAAGCATCACTGAGTCCGCTGGCACCTTTAAGTTCACAGTTGATTTATCCGAACTATCAGCGCTTAATGCGGTGATAGGGGCCAGACGAAATACGACTTGTCCCGCTGAAACTGGCGCTCCAGAAACCGGAATGCTGACATCTGTGGGCGCTAGAACGGTGCCGGAAGTTGGTGCTTTAATGGTGGTCTTCAATTTCGGCGAGGCAATGACCTCTCCCCTAGCCAACTGCGTTCGTAAGACCTGCTCGTCACGAACCTGAGCTGTTTGGATATCCAACCGTTCGGCGGCCTGCTCTGTCAAAATCACGCGATTCAGGTCTGTCCCTTCGATTGGCTCGAGACGGACGGGTCTGCTTGCTTCTTCCTCTATTGATGCCGGCCCACAAGCTGAGAGCAGTAAACCGGCCAAAATGACTACAAAAAATATCCATCGATTAATGTTCATGATCACATTCTCCTTATAAATGAAATGATTCTAGATAATCAAGGCCTTCCAATCATTGTGTGCTATACGAGCACCACATTGATCATGAAATTGCATACTCTTTATACTGCGCATCATGCATACTCAGTTCGAAGTTTCTGTATCGATTCCATGGCGACGGAAGCGCAGTACAACAGCCAAAACCAACACCAATGCGATGGGTATTCCTATCGCAAATGGAAGAATGCCTCCAGGATTGAGCCTAGTGAATGGGCTTACGACCACATGGACCCCAGAACTGGTAACTGGCTGGCTGGTAGCCTCCTTGCTAGCAGGTTCAGGAATGAGAACTACGTAAACCATGTAATTCCCTTCCAAAATAGTGTTAAGGATCCAAGTTTGTGTGGTAGATTCACCCGGCGCTAAACCTTCCAAATATTGAGTCCGCTGGGGTGACCAATCCTCTGGATCGACAACATCACCGGTCGAGCTGATATTAATGATGTTCATTGCCACAATGAGTGGAGGAGACGCCGCAGTATCATTATTCGTAATGACTGTGTGGAACTCAACTTTATCTCCGTTCTTGGTAACGAAATTTGTTTTGTCAACGGATATCTGAAGATTCACAGATTGGAATCGCTCAACTTGCATAGCCTTCGCGGACGTTATGCCAAAGGAAAGCAAGAGAACTGTGACCATTAATATACTTTTAGTAATATCTCGCTTTCGATTCCGCAGAAATTTGATTGGTATGCCTCCATCTAGGCTCAGACGCGGAGCGGCAAACAGGAAAAGAAGCACAAAGACCAGGGCGGCAAAGATAATTGACCCCCAAAGATAAGGCATCATCTCCGCCACGGTCCGATTATTGACGATGATCTTTTCAAGGAAATGATCCGCTCCTTCCAATGGATCTACTTTCTTGAGCAACTTTCCAAATGTTCCGGTCTGTGCGCCTCCTGGAAATTGGACCGGCAACAGGAAGAGGAGATAGACGGTCAGGCTGGCAAACAGGCTGGTTTTGTTCGAGCTAGACCAAATACTGACCAGCATCCCAAAGGCAGTAAAAGCCGGGGAAAGCAACGTACCCAAAATAGCACCCCATAAGAGAGCCGTGCCCAAAACCTCGTCGCCCTGGGAGAGTACGATCACATACGGGATGGCAATTGCCATGGCGACCGGCCAGGGAGAGGCAGAGGCTAGGAACTTGCCAATCACAATCTGTCTTCGATTCGCAGGTGTGAGAAGCAAGGCCTCAAGAGTAGAGCGTTCTCGCTCTCCGCTAAAGCTATCTGCACCGATAATGAGGGCCACAAACAGACCTACTGTGATCGAACCTGAGATTGTCAGAAAAACCATTTCCTTCGGCGGGATCAGGCTCAGTTCGTTATTCGCCGAGAATATATAAGATGAAATCCCCAGGTAGACACTATAGAAGATAATCAAGGTAAGCGCCTTCCCCCAAATCCACAATTCGCTTAGTTCCCTCGTGAACACAACCCACCAGGCCGGTAAGGCACGTCCTGCGGGTTTTACTTGAACCATACTCCGTTCGTCGCTCAACTGCAAACCTGCATCGCTCATTTGATTGCCTCCTCTGTCATCTGAAGAAAGACATCCTGTAAGGCTCCCTCGGCATTAAAACTCAAAATGGGAATTTCTGCGCGAATCAGAGCTTCCAAGATCCTGTTATTCTCGTAAGACTTATCGAATGAAGTTCCCCCTATTGAATCAGCAAACTCCACAGCGAGCCAACCAGCGATCTCTCCCTCAGGCGCGACTGTCTTGACACTTGGCAAGCTTTCCAATACCTGTTGGGCTTCTACCACCGACGATATTGGGACATGGATCCGGACCGTATTCTGCTGAGCCTGCCCAATCACTTCAGCCACAGAGCCTGACGCAATCACCTGGCCTGACATCAAAATCACTACGTCATCACAAATGTCCTCGATATCTGACAACGCATGGCTGCATAAGATAACACCTGCACTTCGTTCACGCGCAATCCGACGAATCAATGAAAGTAGCTCCTGCTGACCACGTGGATCTAAACCCAGAGTTGGTTCATCAAGGAAAATCACAGCAGGATCATTGACGAGAGCGCGCGCGATCCCCAAACGTTGTCGCATCCCACGGCTATAAGTACCAATCAAAGATTTGGCCCTTTGCTGCAAACCCACTTCTTCAAGAAGTTTCAGCCCGTATGCTCTGGCTTGTTTTGAGGTTCGCCCATACAGTTGCCCAAAATAGATTAGCAAATCAATGCCCGTGATTTGCTTGGGAAATCCCAGGCTCTCAGGCAGAACACCTATTCTCTGACGGATCTTTTCGGGGAACTCGTAACTGATCCCATCGATAGAGAACTGGCCGGAATCCGGTTCAAGGATTGTCGTGAGGATGCGGATGGCAGTCGTCTTCCCCGCACCGTTTGGACCAAGAAAACCTAAGACACGCCCGGAATTCAATGAGAACGATAAGCCTCGAAGCGCCAGTCTGTTTCCATAAAACTTTCGCAGATCTTCAGCCAACAATATTTGACCATTATTATTCTGCATGATGCTTCCTCTCTATTGATTGCACAGCTTTGCTCATATTGTGAGAGCTTAACATGACAACCACACTCTCTTTTAATCAGTTGCTGCGACTGGCACAAGCTCGAGATCAGGTTCACGGCTGGCTCCATATCGCAAGTACAGGGCAGGCATCACGAACAGGTTGTATAGCATCGAAGTGATTAGACCGCCGATGATAACAATGGCCATCGGGTATACGACCTCCTGACCAGGAATATTGCCGAAGAACATAAAGGGTATGAGGGCAAGCCCTGTTGTCAGAGCAGCCAACAAGGTCGGCGCAAGCCGTTCGCGTGATCCACGCAGAATCAGCTCAGGCCCAAAAGTCTCTCCTTCCTGATCTTCAAGACGCTGATAGCAGCTGGTTAGGAGCATTCCGTTGCGCACTGCGATTCCCAACACCGTCAGGAATCCAGCTAGAGAACCGATCGTGATAACGTTGCTGCCTCCCAATAAGGCTGCCAGCAAACCGCCTACCAGTGCAGCCGGCAGAGTCAAGAAGGTTAGGGTCGTTAAACGCCAATTGCCGGATGACGCTTGGAGCAGGAGGAAAATCCCGATCAGCGCGATGATCCCAGTAATTAGAATGCGTTGCTGAGTCGCTTGCCGCTCGGCGTAGTCTCCCACCACCTCTGCATGATACTCCAACGGGAACTGGACAGCTTGGAGTTGTGTTTCGATATCACGCGCGACGGCGCCAGGATTACGTCCACGCACGCTGGCAACAACGTCAAGATATCGCGAGACCGCTTCATGTTTGATAATGTTAGGAACGGAAGCGACGCGCACGTCGGCTACATCTCCCAAACGCACGTGCCCACCGCTCGGTGTATCAATTAAAAGCTCACGAATATTATTCAGACTCTGGCGCGTTTCGGGTGTACTCCATACCACCACATCGAATACCTTTGATTCCTCAAAAAGGCTGCCCACTTGAAGACCAGAGAGCAACGTGGCCGCGGCTCGACGTACGTCGCCAGGTTTTATGCCATATTGCTGAGCTAGGGAGAGGTTCACTTCGACCTCTAACGTTGGCTCCTCACTGGGTAGCTTCACCTGCGGATCAACGACGCCGTCAATTCCTGTAAGCGTCTGTTTCACTTTCTCTGCCTGGGTGCGCAAAACATCGAGGTTCTGACCATAGACGCGCACAACAAGGTCATTTTGACTGGTTACGGTTTGTGCTTGTCCCAGTGTCTGCTGTAGATAGGTTTCTACTTTGCCCACCAATCCAGGGTAGCCGTTCACGGCCCCTTGAATGGCCGCCGTTGTTTTATCATAGTTGGCATCTGGATCAATATTGACCCATAGCTCAGCGGAATTGATACCGACCACTTGGTCTCCGAACACAGCGCGTCCCACATGCGCGCCGACGTTGTTGATGCCTGGCAGGGTCCGCAGCTCGCTACTGAGTCGAGCCACGATGCGGTCCATTTCCGGTTGTGAGGTGCCGGGCGCACCCTTCAATTGAATCAGCAAGTCTGGCTCTTTGAAGGATGGCAATAGCGACTGCTTCCCAAAGAGGGGCAGTACCGCCAAGCCTAATACTATGAGAATCACCATAACTGCATATACCATCCGCGGCCTCTGAACGTTCTTCGCCAAAATTCGTGTATAGCCACGTTGCAGCCAGGGAATGATCAGAGATTCGCGATGCTCAATCGGTGCATTAGATAAAAGAATCATACTGAGTGCTGGTGTAACGGTCAGGGCAACCAGCATAGATGCTAGCACTGCCAATACATAGGAAATGGCAAGCGGCTGGAAAAATGAACCAGACACACCCGGTAGGAAGAAGACCAGTGACACGGGTAGAATAATAAAGAGCGTCGCAAAGAGAATCGGTCCGCGCATTTCGAACGAGGCTTCGAGAACTATGGTTGCGAGTGATAAATCGCTCCCCTCTTGGCGGTTTTGGCGAAGACGCCGAGCAATGTTCTCGACATCAACGACTGCATCGCCAACGACTGCGCCAAGGGCTACAACTAGCCCTGCCAAAACCATCGTATTCATGGTTGCGCCGCGACTATACAGTACGTACATTGCCGCCACGATTGATAGTGGAATTGCCAGGGCACTAATCAAAGCAACGCGCCACTCATAAAGGAAGAAGATGAGAAGCAGAACCATTAGGAGAGCGCCAATTAATAATGTCTTGCTAAGATTAGTGATTGCCATCTCGATGAAATTCGCTGGCCGGAAAAACGTGGTATCAAATGTGATACCTGGGAGACCAGGCTGCATGGCAGCGAGCGCGTCTTCCACACCTTTCGTCACTTCCAGGGTATTTGCCCCAGGGAATTTTTCAACGACGAGCATAAGACTGGGTCCATCCTCGACAATAGCGTCACCGATCAAGGGCTGATGATCTTCCACCACCTCTGCCACGTCACCCAGGCTTAATCCCGTCATGCCCTCGATGGGCACCTCCGCCAGTTCCTTCGCCGAGACAATAGGTGAAACGTGCCGGACCCCAAGCCTTTGTTGGGCAGTATCGATGAAGCCTCCTGTACCGGGTGTCGAGGCTTCCAGGAAGGTCAATGATGATACCCACAGTGCATTCCCGGTGGTCTCGACTACCTGTTCCAGTGAAACACCCTGTGCCCGCAACCGTGCAGGATCAACTTGCACCTGAAGTTGCCGATCCCGATTGCCCCAGATCGCCACATTCGCCACGCCAGGTACACCGAGCAAGCGCGGCCCGATCGTCCAGCGGGCGAGCACTGACATCTCAATTAGCGAAACATCCTTCGAAGAAAGCCCGACGATCATGAACCGACTCATTGATGAATATGGCTGCAGCATGATAGGCGTTTTTGATACATGCGGTAACGCAAATGCCTGTGTCATGCGCTCTGCCACCATCTGCCTTGCCCTGTAAAGGTCAGTCCCGGGCTCGAAATTTAGCACAATGGAGGATAGACCGGGAACGGACTCGGAGCGAATGTTGTCAAGCCACGGCACGCCGTTGAGCAAATCCTGCTCCATCGGAACAGTGATCAATTGCTCCACTTCCTCCGCGGAAAGTCCAAGAGCCTCAGTCTGAATTTCCACGTATGGCGCTGAGAACTCAGGTAGGACGTCCACGGGCATATTACGCAGTTGAGTAATGCCCGTAATCATCACTACTGCGGCGACAACAATTACCAGATATCGGAACTGCAAACTTGAACGTACAATGGAACGCATCATGTCAACCCATCTCCTTGTATAAAGAAAATTTCTCCGAATGACAAAGAACTTTAGGACTGGGGAAAAATCAACCTGCTTAATTAAGGAATCAGGACAAGAGATATGGAATAGAAAATTATGGTGGTGCTAAAATGCCTCCTCCTAAACAAGCAACACACAAATCAACACGGAAAATGATGCTGTGGTTCAAATTGTCCCCACCTTGTCAATTGCCAAAAATTGATAATCTTTGGAATGGTCGCCATATTGCATGAACCTGACACTCGCTAGTGCAGGTAACAAGATAAGAGGTATGAGTTCAGCCATCACGATAAATACATTTTGTCTGTTCGGTTGTGTAGCATTTATCAGCGGACGAACATACACCATAATAGCCTGCATTCCTCACATCTCTGTGAACCGGTAAGCAAATTTTGTAATCCAAGTCAGTAAGCTCTTGGATATTAGATGACTAGACGACTTTTATTGTATTGACAACTATACGAGACAAACTCCCTCAGAAATCCAAAATTATGGAAAATTACATCGTGTTTGTAATAATTAATTTTATATTATAAGCATTCCTTACAAAAATGCAAGCATCAATTAATGTGACAAATGCGAAATTAATTGTCTACTAATTTTGATGATTATTAGCTGCCTTTTCTTTCAATTGATCGTCGCTATAATCTAGCTTCCAAATAACAGCTGCTTACATATTCGATTACTATCTAAATCATCAAAAATATTTCAACGACTTACAAATTGGTAAAAAATCATCATCTTCAGAAAGCTCGTCGTTCTGCACAAAAGCCACAGTCGCCAGAACAATAGACAAGATGACGATAAACATAATCACAGCCAGTATGATCAGGGCATTTTGATTGCTTAAAAGTGATAAGTTTTCACGGACAACACGGATGTTTCCGTTATCTCACGAAATGATTCCACACCTATCCGTGTCGTCCGTGTCCCCGTATCGTTTGCAGGATATCCCCACTGTTAGCTGCCGGGGTGAATAAAAATGAGGCATGAAAATAAACAGCCTCTAAAGTAGAGGCTGATATTTTATTCAATCCCACTTAATAAACTCTAGAAATTTTCTTATAATACTCTTAATAAGATTTCTCGATTTCGTAAATACCATTCTTTATATTGAGAAATCTCCCCAATGCCAAACGCCATGATCCGGTGCATGCAAAGCTGGTCCATATGCACCGCCTCCGTTAACGCGCTTTTCCAATGATTCCACATGCTCGATCAAAGCTGCGAGCGTCTCGCCAATTGTATCGGGCAGGCTTCCATGTTCGAGGTCTGCCTTTTCATCCGCAGCATGGAATCGACGATCGCGAACTACAACCTGGCCAGGAACCCCGACTACTACAGAATCAGACGGCGTTGTTTTCACGACCACTGCGTTTGCACCAACGCGGCTATTTGCGCCAATCGTGATCGCGCCTAATACTTTTGCACCTGCTCCGATAACCACACAGTCTTCTATTGTCGGATGTCGCTTGGTTTTTTGCAGGCTTGTACCACCTAGTGTCACACCATGATAAATGGTAACACTATCACCAATTTCAGCTGTCTCGCCAATCACAACTCCCATGCCATGATCAATGAAGAAATTTCGCCCAATGGTCGCGCCTGGGTGAATCTCAATGCCTGTGATGCCGCGTATGATTTGAGAGACCCAGCGTGCGAACAGTTTAAATCCATTTTTCCACAATCTATGTGACAGGCGGTGCGCCCAAATCGCATGTAGGCCAGGATAGCAGAGCAAAACTTCTAGAACGTTGCGAGCAGCCGGATCGCGGTCCAGAACAGATTGAATATCGTCACGAATTGTTTTGAACATATTGCTTATTCTTCTTTCGATGAAACAATGAGTACTCCATGTCTCGTTGGAATATCCATTTTTATATGTGGGGATTATAGTGTTGGTTGAGCTTCAGCTAAATCAGCAAACAGCGGCGTAGATAAATATCGCTCACCAAACGAGGGAATGATCACAACAATCAACTTGCCATTATTCTCTTCGCGATTTGCAACATGTAAGGCCGCCCAAGTTGCCGCGCCGGAAGAGATTCCAACCAACAAGCCTTCTTCGCGCGCCAGACGACGCGCCACCTGGAATGCATCTTCATTCTTAACACGGATGATCTCATCATAGATCTTGGTGTTCAAGACATCCGGGACAAAACCAGCGCCAATCCCTTGAATGGGATGCGGGCCCTTCACTCCGCCAGAGAGCACAGGCGAAGCATCTGGTTCCACAGCAATGGCTTTGAAAGATGGCTTGCGCGACTTGATGATTTCGCCCACACCTGTGATCGTTCCACCCGTGCCCACACCGGAAACAAGAATATCAACTGTGCCATCTGTATCACGCCAGATTTCCTCAGCGGTTGTTTTGCGGTGTATCTCCGGATTGGCAGGATTTTTAAATTGCTGTGGAAGGAAATACTTCTTTGGGTCCGTTGCTACAATTTCTTCGGCTTTTCGTATTGCTCCACCCATTCCATCAGGGCCAGGAGTAAGGACCAGTTCTGCACCGTATGCACGTAGCAACATGCGCCGTTCCTTGCTCATTGTCTCAGGCATGGTAAGGAGGAGCTTATATCCCCGCGCAGCAGCGACCATTGCCAAAGCAATACCCGTATTCCCACTGGTTGGCTCAACAATAATCGTATCCTGATTGATCTTTCCATCCTTTTCGGCCGCATCGATCATCGACACACCGATACGATCTTTTACCGAATGCGCCGGGTTATAAAATTCCAATTTGGCCACAACATCGGCTTTCGTCCCCTCAGCTATGCGGTTAAGGCGTACCAGTGGAGTATTCCCAATTAATTCTGTAACATTACCTGCAATTTTCATATGATTTCTCCTTCTTGCGATCAGTCTTTTTTGACCTCATTTTAAATAAGTAAAACGGCTACCTGCCTGCTGAGATTGTCCCTCAGCAAATGCAAGCGATGGGCATAAGTCGTTATTGACGACTATTGAACTCTGCGGGATCAAGCCCACCGCGTGCGGCAGTTAGCCGTTTCTATTTGGAATAGAGGCGGTGGTTTAGAGACCCCGCCGGATACAGATGCAGTTTAGAGTTATTCTCATGTTCTTAGGAAAACGTTGAACGATTTTTCCTTACCTAAGCTTATTATACAACTATTCTTTGTTGTATCAACATCACTAGCTTTTAGAGAGGCCTTGCGATTTTAATAGTCGCCCTGAAAATATGTGTTGATTAAATCACTGATATCCTGATCCGTGTTCTGACGGGCTACCGCGAAGAAATCATACGTTGTCGCGCGGCTTCGGCTATACCGTGCCGCATAATCTTTCAAGAAGCCATAGAAGGCCTCATCACCCATGCGCGTCCGCAGGGCTTCGATAAAATGAGCACCATTTAAATAGACTGCATTGGTATACGCGCGGAATGTGCCCCAATCATAAATAGTGGTGTCCACATAACCGCTTGGACCGAAGTAATCCACGCGGAATTGCCACCACCAGTCCCCATAGCGCGGGTAATTAAATTCGTAAAAGATGCGCTCGCTATAAACGGCCATCGCCTCATCAAGCCACGGCTCAAGTGCCTGATCGTTGCCAACTAGCCCAAACCACCACTGATGTGCGATCTCGTGCACGCCAATTGTCACCAGATTACTCTTTCCTCCGGCACCACTATATTCTCCATAAAAATCCGTTGAAAGAAAAACAAGACCATCATATTCCTGACCATCGTGGATATCAGTCTGCACCACTGAAAGACTCTGATAAGGATACGGTGCGAACTTGACATCGTACAACGCGACTGCCTGCACCGCTGCGTGCAGCATTCCTTCCGCTGCACCTTCATATCCAGTAAAGTAATAACAACGAATCGGAATCGAACCGACAGCTGATTCCGACATCAGAAACTCATCACTGGCTGACAGCGTGAACATGCGCGCGCCATATAGACGGTAACGTGTCCATTCACCGTTAGCTTCGGCCGGTGCACTGGCAGCGACAATAACATCTGCACCAGTCTTGAGATTGACTTCAATATCAGACGAGTCATACACGAGATGCTCGCCGAAAGGCATTGGGTCATGCAAAATCCAGCCGCCGCTATATGGTACGATGAACGGATACCAATCCACAAGATTGATCTGGTTAAAGTCATAGCCAAACAATCCATTTGCGCTTTTGGCAGGCAATGATAGATTGAAATTAAGCGCGAACGTTGTGGCCGCGCCGGGTTGCAGAGGCTGAGGCAGATAGGCAGTCAGCCGCTGATCGTTGAGGTCATAAGAGGCAAGCGCGACACTATCTTGTGAGAAGGAATTCAGTGTAAAACAATTTCCATAACGGTTTGGCTGAACCGATAAAACAATATCCGAGAGAGACACACCTGAATTATTGTAATAGCGGATGGTCTCATCCACTCCAAGAGTATGCGCGTTGAAATCAAGCGTTGCATAAAAAATATAGTTGGTCCGTGAGGTTGTGACGAGCGGAGGCGCGTCCGGATTAACTGGCGGGATCGTTGTGGGAGGCATCGGCGAGGGCGCAAATGTACTGGTCGGTTCTAATATATCTGGGGCAGGAGTAAATGTCGGTACAGGAGTTTCGTTTTGGGATGAGGGCTGGAAAGGCGTCAGGGTAGGAGAGGCATGGGGGTCTTGCGTCACCAGGATAAAGGTCGGGAAAGAAACGGCGGCGGGAGCTGGCGCGCAAGCTGTCGTTATGAGAATCAGAATGAGAAGCGTAAAGCGCAAGGTTCGAGTCATTAATACACGTTTTGGAAATACTGGCGGATGAGGTCGGAGTAGTCCGTGCTGGTGTGCGTGCTCAGGATGTGGAAGAAGTCGTTGGCAGTGACGATTTTGCCGCGTCCCTGGGAAAGGTAATCTTGAAGGAAGGCAAAGAAGGCATCATCACCTATGCGTGCGCGTAAATCTTCTAGAAAATGTGCCCCACGGAAATAAACAGCATTTGTATATGGGCGAAAACCCTGACCATCATAGATTGGAATATCCGCAAAACCTTGCGGACTATAGAAGTCAATACGATAAGACCACCACCATGAGACGAGATCGGGATAAAGGTTTTCATAATAAATACGTTCGGAGTATGTAGCTAACGATTCATCCAGCCACGGCTGTTGTGCCTGATCGTTGCCAACCTGCTCAAACCACCATTGATGTGCAGTTTCATGTGCGGCGACAAAAATTAGATAATTCTTAGGCGTGCCATCATAGAGACCATAAAAATCACGGCTCAGATAAAAGAAAGCCGAGAACTCCATGCCATCATTGAAATCGCCCATGACGAGGGAAAGGGTCTTATGCGGGTAAGGTCCATACTTCTGGCTATAAAGCTGCAAAGCTTCTGCGCTGGTTTTCAACGCGGCCAATCCCCCGTTATCGTTGAAGGGGAAATAATAACTTGATAGCGTAATATCACCGACCTGCATGGTGGAAACTTTAAACTCATAACTGGCAGAAAGAGCAAACGACCGTGCAGATGCGATTGTGTAACGAGTGAAATCAGCTTGCGGCTCAGGGAATCCACTCGCGGCGACCATCGGAATGGATGGGTCCGCGAATTTGAGATTGACCTCATAATCCGCGGCATCATATACAAGATGTTCTCCGTGATTCATCTGTCGTAAGGTGTATCCAAAAATGCGCGGACGTGAGATGTTAGGGTTTTCTTGTTCGGCAAAGGGAAGAACAAGCGAATATTGAATGTTGATTTTCAGTACCGTCTCAGGCATGAACATCGTGGGAAGAGAGACATCCATTCGCTGGCCGTTCACCGTATACGTTGTGAGAGGCTCATCGTTTATCGAGATGCCCGACATTGAAAAACACCCGTCCCATAGATTCGGTACGAGAGCAATGACCAGCGAGTTGAGTTGCTGACCGGTATGATTGGGATACAGAATTGTTTCATCCACTGTGACTGTATGCGCGGCATAGTCAATGTTTGTGTTCAGAAGATACGAGGCGCGTTCAGGCGCGGGAATATGTGTTGGTGGAGCAAGTGGAGTGGGTGTTTTAGTAGGTGTAGGGGTAAAAGTGGAAGGAAGCGGGGAAGGTGTGAGGGTTGGTGTGGCTGCTGGTGCGAGGGAGGAACATGAGGCGAGAATTAGAAGAAATAAGTAATTGGTAATTCGTAAAATGCAGGAATGTGGATGGTTGTGCATGAGCTGTATTTTAACCGAATACAGAGTCCGTTGGTTTCCTCATCCTGATGTTGATGACGCATAAAAGCGATCTTAAACCACAGAGACACAAAGCCAGAAACTCCGTGTCTCTGTGGTGAATTTCCTCTTACTCATTATGATTATGACCGTGCTCACGCTCAACAACAGCCATTTCCAGGTTTTGTTGGTTCAAGGTCATGACGATTCCAAAGGTTTCCAGGAGAGTTTGTGCAGTGATAATATCCTTTCCCCGGCCAATCGCGATCACTTTCCGCGCTAATAACATCGCCTGGTCACAATCCATTGCTTCCTGTATATCATGGGTCGCCGTAATCATAGATGCACCCCGGCGCAGTTCGTTGCGGATGGCCTCCTGGTATATCTCCCTCGCTCCGGCGTCCAGCCCAGCCGTGGGTTCGTCCAGAATCAATAAATCTGCATGCCGGGCCAATACCTGCGCGATGTAGACGCGCTGCTGCTGCCCTCCAGATAGGGAACGTAAGGGTTTATCCGCCAAATCCCAAACCTGCATACTTTGCATAGCCCGAACGACCAGCTCTTCATCTACACTCGTTATCTTGCCCAGTAACCCGTGGTTGGCAAAGCGCCCCATTCGCACGGCATCCAACGCTCGCAACGGGAGGATAAATCCGGATTTATGAGCCTGGCTCAGATAAGCAATCTGGCGCGGAGATTGTCCTGGAGAATTCCTCAATACCTGCAAATCACCTTTGATGGGGGGAAGAAGACCCACTATGGTTTTTAATAAGGTGGATTTTCCCGAACCGTTGACTCCCACCAATGCCAGAGACTGCCCTCTTTCTACTGTGAAATTGATATTTTGAACAATACGTTCACTTTGGTAACCGATATCCAGACCACTGGCGGTCACAGTTGGATTGAATGCCTTTTGGGGTTCTTCCAGATTGTTAATCATGCACATCCTTAACATTCTGCTGGTTGCGGAATAATTGAATGTTTTTTACCACCAACACACCAAAGAATATGAGGGTCGCTACCAGAACAATGGATGAACCGGTCGCGAGGTTAAAGTAATAGCTGACCAACAAACCCGTATAAACCGACAACGTCCCAATAAGTGCTGCCCAAGCCATCATGGCTTCTATCCGGCGAGCGATTAGCGCCCCGGCTCCGGCAGGCGCCAGGAGCATTCCGAATACCAGCATGGTACCAACGGTTTGAAATGAAATGATCACAGCCACCGCAATCATGGCTAACATAATATTGTGGTAAAGGCTGGAAGAAAACCCCGAAACCTGAGCCTGTTCTGGGTTGAAACAAAGCAGAAGAAAAGGGCGGGCACAGATGAAAGCCGTTCCAGCAATCACCAGGGTCGCAATGGCCTGCAATAAGATCGCTTGATTATTGATCCCGAGAATTTCACCAAACAAAACCCGCACAATATCTCCGCTGAATGTGGTCGAGCGGGATACAATCACGACCCCCAACGCCAACATGCCGACAAACAATAACCCGATGGCAGTATCCGAGGACAAACGGGATTTTCGGGTGATCAGGCTGATCCCACCAATCATAACCACGGCTCCCAGCGATGCACCGATGATTCCAGGGACACCGAACAAGATGGCTACCGCGATTCCAGGCAACACTCCATGCGCTAAGGCATCACCAATAAATGCCAGACCGCGCAGGACAATAAAAGTGCCCACAATCCCGCAAGTTATGGAAACCAGAATACCGGCAAACAAGGCGCGCAGCAAAAAGGTGTTCGATAAGAAAGGATCTACAAACCAGTTCATAACTTCCCTAAACAATGTTGGGCTAAATGGCAGTGGGATTATCAGGGTATGATGATAACCATACTGCGCATCCGATTGATTTATTGCCTACTTGAGACCATCGACAATCACCTTGGTCAGGTTGCGCATAAAAGTGAAATAAGAGCCATCTTCAGGTAAAGTGTGGGTAGTCAACTTGACCACTTTAACCCCGGTTTCCTTTCCAATGGCATCCGAAACTGCCGCAGGTGTACCTAACTCCGTGAAAATCGCCTTCACCTGGTTATCCGTGATCAACTTTTTGAGCTCCGCCAAATCGGATGCGGATACTTCAGCCTGGCTTGTGATGCTGGGTATGATTGCTCCAACTAATTTAAAATTATAGCGTTGGGCAAAATAACCCATGGATTCGTGCCCGGTGACCAGTTTCCGATTATTTTCCGGCAAGGTATTCACCTCATCAACAACTTCTTTGTTGAGACTGTCCAATCGCGCATCCAGATCTTTGGCCCGATCGGCAAGATCGATGCCCAGATCTGTCTTGACCTGCGCCGCAAGCGCATCGACAATGCTTTTCATATCTACCGGATCCATCCAAAGGTGCGGGTCTTCCGCGCCTACTGCTTGGTCTGGGTCGCCTGAAGGGATGCCTTCACCCGTTCCCACATGCCGGACCGTGATGTGGTCAGAAGCAGTAAAGAACTTGACACCGGCTTCTTTAGCCTGAGCGAGCGCCTTCTCCATCCCGCCTTCCAAACCTAACCCATTTTGAATGATCAAATCGGCTTTGGTCAGCGTTTCGATATCTTTGGCCGATGGCTCCCATTCGTGCGGATCCTGACCATTCGGCATGGACACAATGACATTTGCTTTATCACCTACCAGGTCTTTGACGACCGAACCGAGGATAGAATAGGTGACCACAATGGTTTTTTGACTGCTTTTCACAGGAGTGTTGGCCTGGCAGGCCGACAACATAAAAACTGCCAGCAACAGTATCAGCGAAATTGTATTGAATTTCTTTTTCATTTAGAAATCCTTTTATACCCAGAGAGTATCTCCGGGGCTGAATTTGACTCATGACTGGCAGTTTTCGCACAATCCGTGAAGTTGTAACCAGTGTTCTGTAATTTGATATCCAGTCTTGCGCGCAATAGACTGAATCAAGTTTTCCAGATCATCGCCTTCAAAAAGTGTTGCCTGTCCGCATTGTTTGCATAACAAGAGATGCTGGTGGCCGTCAGGCGCGGTGATGAATGCCTGACATCCACGTGGCTGGTGAACACGCTGGATCAAGCCTTGGTCTTCGAGCGCCTCTAATGTGCGATAGACAGTGACCAGACCGAGGGCCGGATACGACTCACGCGCCATATCGTAGACTTCAATAGGGGTGAGCGCACGGACGCTTTCCGCTATCGTCTCGACAACGGCACGGCGCGCGCCCGTGATGCGATAGCCTTGTTCGTTTAGTTGATTCATCCAGGGATGTTCGCTCATAACACACTTCCTGATATTGAAAACCATTTTCATTTTCAATTATAACAAATGGAAATAACATTTTCAAGTACTGATTATCCCCCTCAAATTAAATTTGTGTCACTCTGAGCGAAGCGAAGAGTCTCATTTTCGGGATACTTTTAGTCAAATTCGAGATTCCCACCGGCCCTGCTTAGGGCGGGCTTAGCCGCTCACCGCACTGCACCGAACGCAGTATGGTGCAGTGTCGCGGCTCAGAATGATATGTGAAAAAGTATTTTGGATACACCCTAGGCAGTTACGAGCTGGACATTCAGCGCGTCCAACACAAACCGAATTGGATTCATAATCGTTGTCGTATTGGAGCCCGCGAACAAAAGACCCACAACCTGTTTGTTCATATCCAGCACGGCTGAGCCAGAATCACCTCCCTGACTCATCGCGCCAGCCATCAATTGATTCTTGAAAACGGCAACTTTACCGCCGTAATCAACGGAGACAGTCACGTCAATTTGCGTGATTTGATCGGTGGTTAGGCCGGTAGTGCGGCCACTTTTCTGGACTGGTGTGCCGAGCGTACCAGTGCCTACCCCAGTTGGAATACCAATGTTAAGGATATCTGGATTCACCAGATCAGCCGACAGCGGTTTGGCGATGGCGCAATCAACGGTATTATTGCCCGGCTCGTTGATCATAGGCTTTGATGGACCAAACAGTCCCATCAGGAAAGATAGTGGTGAGCAACCCGGCGATGGGGATATTCCAAAGCCGACTGGAATAAATTGCTCCAGTGTGCCAATCTGATCCGCACTGGTGCCGCCGTCATATGGCCCCGGCTGTAAGATCGCATCCCCCACTTGGCCTGCATTCGAATTAGCTAACACATGATTATTGCTTAAGATATAGACCTGGCCACCACGTTGCACTAGACAACCTAGCGTTCCTGCTGTGATTTGATAATGTCCGATGCTCACTCCGGGTCGGGCTGGGCGCATCTTTTGTCTCGGATCTTGGAGAGCAAAGACCTTGCCAGTCTCAACTACATCTGTCTTGACGCCGCCTATCGTTTTAGGCACCCGCGCCGATTCGGGGAGCTGAACGACAGGTAACTTCTTGACGACTGAGATAATCACAGCAGGCTCGTTGGTTTGAACGTCACCAGCAATTTTGAATCCGACGCCAGTCGCGACAACATTGCTCAATCTCATTAGATTGTTTTCTTGCTCACGCTTCGCCTGTTGAGCCAAAGAAATTGCACCCATATTCGTTTCCATCAGTTATTCTCCTCGGATTGTTGGCTGAACGCGCTGATCACAACGCGCGAATTTCACCGGTTTCGACCACATCCACTGGCACACCTTCAATGGATGCCGGAATCAGGTCACGTGGTTTCAAATTTGATGCCACCACTTTCTTCTTGACAGATACGACAATACAAACCTCTGGAGTCTGTTGGCCGCCGCGTGTTCGGTAACCAATCCCAACCGCGACAACATTCGCCTTACGCAGCAGTTCCTGCTCATGGCGACGCTTGACTTCCAAGGCGCGTTGCGTGGTTTGATCAGACATGGTGCCCTTCTCCAGCATTAGCCGAATGCAATAACTTGGATATTAGATAACGTACTTTTGAGCATGCCAATTTCTGAAGCACGTTTTTGCTGTTTGATAGGATATGTATGAAGTTGGGATTGAGTTGGTATGACCATTATAGCATCAAATCCTAGATGCACTTAGGCCATAGAAGTTCGAGTTCAGAATCGGCTGACTGACTTAACTCTGCCAGCGAAGAGTGTGATAAATAACAGAGGCAGTGACGAGCAAACCAATTACAATGCTTGTAATCTTTGATATGGGCTTGCGCTCTTCTTTCGGTTTGTTTAGTTGATTAGCATTTAATTTTGCACCGACTGCAGCCGCAGCGGGAATAGATGCACATATGATACACATAAAAATCTCCTATCTAACATAAACACCGTGATTGTATCACTTGTGAAGTAATTCGTTTATCCTTTGGCAACTCACCGATACGCACCGGTAATTGATCCAATAGAATGAGCGTTGTATTCGTAAACATAGAATAAAACAGTTCCATCCGTAGAATATTCTTTTGAGAGAATCCCACCCGGATAGTCATGCTGCACAAGAGGGATATCAGACTCCACATTTGGCAGGATAATAAAGAGCAGATGATCATTGTTTGGTTTGAGGTTTTCAGATGTACTCCAGGGAGTGTTGATGTCAATTCCATTGAACTGAGGCGCGAGATATTGAGTACTGGGAATAGAATAGAAACCCATACGGCCTCCGCCTAGGAAGACGATTACAGCATCTTTAGGATATCGTCGCAGGTAAAGACCCAGACGATATCCCACCATACTGTTGTCCTGCGCTAAAATCTGAGCCGATTTTGGAGTGTACTGAAAGAAATAAAACTGTACTTCACGAGCGGCCAGCAGGAGCATGGTGAGAATTGTTGCTACACTCACCAGATTACGCATAGAGGGCCACAATCTTTCCAACAATCCGCCATATTCGCTCACGCCTACTGCAACCAGAATCGCAACGGCCGGAGCCGCGGCAGGATACCGTTGGGCGGCAGGCGTACTTTCACTCATTGCACCGAGCAGTCCAAAGGCAATCAGCCATAAGACCAGAAGGTAACCAAACTTTTTCTGATTGCGAATCAGACTGAAAGCCAGCCCGCTAACAAAAAAGGCAGCCGCGCTAGGACGTAGAATAGGAATTTCAGGATAATACCAGGCGCGCACAGGAGCATAGATATAAGCACCAAGGCCCAGCATGACCTGGTCAAGAAGAATACGCCAGGTAGGGACTCCGCGCGTCTGTGCAGTATAGTTCAACCATTCCCTGCTAAAGATACCTACCCGATTCAGCGGAGCGACCAGCTCAAGTGGATACTTCACGAAAAATATAAAAAGGGGCAAAGTAACAACAATCGCTGTCAGCGCCATCAAACCGAGATCGGGCAACGCACGCTTCAAGCGTGGGCGATCGGATAAACCAACAATCACAAGCCAAACCAACATAATAAAAACTAAGATACGCCCGCTTGTATAGAAATATTGGCTAAGCCCCAAACATAACCCTGCAAGAATATAAGCATTCCGGCGTTCGTAGTTCCATGCATACCAAAGTGCACTCAATCCCACTGTCACCCACAACCCATCCCAAATGTTGTTGAGGGCAATACGGCTGAAGTGGACATGGAAATGCAATGTACTCAAAAAGATTGCAGCAAACCAGGCTGCACGCTTCCCGAACGCGGCATGCACAATCCAAAAAACGGCAACCACTGTCAATGCCCCAGGGATGGCAGAAGAGAGCCGCAAGGCTGTGACTGTCTGACCCAGCACGCGGATAATCAATCCGGGGATTGTAAAATAAAGAGCGGGAAAGGAGTACCAATCGGTTCGAAAAATATTATTCGTTTCGCCTCGAGCGAACTGGGTGGCAGCCAGCCCAGACGAACCTTCATCACCACTGAGCAAAACTGGGATGCTTTCCGGTTGAATAATACGAAAGAGGAGAGCAAATATAAAAATACCCACTAGCGTAAGAGGTGTTTCCAGGCAAGTACGCAGGCTTGCACCAGGAGGATATTTCCCCGCTTCGCCCTTTTTCCAGCTTCCGGCGACTACAAATATAAGCGCTGTTGACCATGCAAGAACAGCGATGAACGGATTGGTCATTTTTGGTCCATAACCAGCGGCCAATTGAGCAATGATTGCCATAATCACGCTCAGAACCAGCATGACCAACTGGTCCTGACGAATCCGCATGGAGGTATTAACACGATCCAGCGTTGAAAGGACGCTGGCTGGCATTTTGTCTGTGCCAAAGAAGATCCCCAGGACGAAAACCAGTATACCCACTAGGATGAGTGAAATTGGAGCGGTGAAATGAAGGTAATTCTGCGCCTTAAGTATCTCGAACCCGTTAAAGAGAACAAATCCTCCAACCAGGAGCAAGAGACTGGCTGTGAATCGTGTGGTTTTGTCCATGAACTTCCTATCTGATCACCAACCAGCCAATGGCATTAGCCCATTATAACTTTCAAACTTTACCGGAAGTTGAATTCTTCGTAGTGGATATTTGTCCCGGGCATGCCCTTTTCGAGAAATTTTTTCTCAAAGGCTACCATCATCGGATAGGGTCCGCATAAGTAGACATGATGATTTTTTACATCACCGCCGGCGTTCTTGACAATATCCTCAATGTTCAGGGAACCATCTGCAGAGGATGCGCGAATGTAGGCTTTCAGCCGTGGGTTATTTTGCTCCGCTACTCTGATCTCATTCACGAATAATGACTCCTCGGGATTGCGAACGGTGTAGTAGAAATCTACATCATGGGTGAGATTCCCGTCCATGTCGCGGACGAATGAAAGGAATGGTGTCAGCCCGATGCCTCCCGCGATCCAAATCTGTTTCGGGCCGCCAGTCTTATAATCGAACATCCCGTACGCACCTTCGATGACCGCGTCTGTGCCGTCTTTCAGGCTGGCGAACAAAGCTCGGGTGAAGTCTCCACTGGCTTTAATGGTCAACCGTAACACGTCCTCAGCAGGAGCGCTGGAGATTGTAAAAGGATGGGATTCGTTCAAAGTTTTGTCGCGCGGGAAGCGTACGAATAGGAACTGTCCCGCACGTTGTCTTTTAATGGGTTCTTTCTTCGCCCGCAAAGTTACTTCAGTGGTCGAGTTATTCGGATGCTTTACAGCTTCTACTTTATAGGGCAAGTACTTCTTGAAAAGAGGGCCGAAGATCTCCGTGTAAAGATACGAGACGGTGCCGATGATGAAAAAGACCTGCACCCACGTGATGGCGATTAATGCGTGGAGCGGGTTACCAATTGTCAACGCATGGATGAAGGCCAGGATGAAGAAGATACCCATGAAATGCTTGATGCGTTTCCAGCCATCATAGGTGCCACCCGTTAGAAATTTACTAAGGAAAGGCATACGCGGTGCCAGAGTAATGAGCGCAATAGTGACAATGCCTGAAAAGGCGATGACTGCCAAGTAATTGCCAAGTCGCCAGTCGGCCGAAATTGGGACGGTGAGCACATGGACAAAGATGAGCACCAAGGCGGTTGTGCCTAGGCGTCGATGGGTAATATACATTTTGTCCAGGCCACCGAAATACTGTTCAGCCCACTTAGGCCGCGTGGATAGGAACAACGCGCAGGCCATCAGGATAATGTTGTTCGAACCAATGACCTCACCTGCATACTGGCGCACGAAGTCCGGGCGGCCATCATTCTCAGGAGGAAAAACGAGCCAGACAATGACATTCAAAATAACCAGGGCGATGATCACATAATTTCCGATATTGCGCTTCATGGGGGCTCCTCTTTAATATAAACAGCGATACAGTAACGCACTGCATCGCTCTATATTCGATTAAACCTTAGAAAGCTTGAACTGCCTTTTTCAAATCGTTAAACACTTCAAAGAACGTTGTGAAACCAACCATCTCCAATACGCTCTTCACTTCGGGGCGCGGATTTAATAATTTAATATGCTGTTGAAGTCCACCATCTCGGGTGCGATCCATAGACTTTAGAGCCGCCCAGCCATGTTCCGGATCAGGTGCTGTTTCGCCACGCAACATCAACGCGACCGTATGCAATGAAACCAATCCCGCGCTTGAAATATAGCTGAGGCCATCCATATCAAGCAGTATGTCGCGTGCACCAGTCTCATACACCTCACGCGCTTTCTTGATAAAATCCTGAAAATTCTGGCCATCCAATTGGCCCTCTAGGCGAATCACATGAACTGGAACACGCCCTTGTTCCTGGGAAACGGTTATGTTCATAATCTTCTCCTCCGGATGAATTCATATAATTATACTTCCCCTTCAATCCCTTCGGCAATTCTACAATCGAAAATATGAAGGCAAACTTTATACTGTAACAAATGAAACCTGATTTAGACTATATATGCAGTAGCAAAATCTAGTTCGTCAACCATAACCGTGTTTTATAATTGCGGCTTGACTCAAGCTTCAGCTCGTTATACACTCAAACAAGGATTTTGAAAGGCTACTCAATCTGGCATCTAATATTATTGGTGAAGGAGGACGTATGTCGCAGGAACGATTTGTCTCGCGCGGTTTTATCGGTAAGCGAAGGGGAGCAGAGAAAAAAGATCGTATCCCACCAGGTCAATATCTTACGAATGATTTCCCGGTTCTTTCCGCAGGACCGACTCCTTACACTCCTCTTGATAAATGGACTTTCACCATCGAAGGCCTCGTCAAAGAAAAGGTCTCATGGACATGGGAAGAGTTTCTCAAGCTCCAGATGCAAAATTACGTTGCGGATATTTCCTGCGTTACCAAGTGGACTCATCTCGACATGAAATGGGAAGGTGTAAGTCTTGATACTTTGCTCGAGCACGTCGAGCTTGATCGCAAAGCTATGTTCGTCACTGCTTACAGTGATGGTGGCTACACCACGAACATGCCCCTGACCGACATCATCAACGGTCAGTCCTTCATCGCACTCAAATATGACGATAAGCCTCTTGCGCCAGCGCATGGCGGTCCTGCACGCATGGTGGTTCCACATCTGTATTTCTGGAAGAGCGCCAAATGGGTGCGTGGCATTCGCCTGATAGAAAAAGACAAACCCGGCTTCTGGGAATCCGCTGGATATCACAACCACGGCGATCCGTGGAAAGAACAGAGATATTGGAATGACTAACGCCTCCGTCATTGCGAGGGCATAGCCCGAAGCAATCTCCTGTTAAAGGGATAAATCTCACCGAGTAGTTTCTCCCATTTAATCGGAGATTGCTTCGTCGTCGCTGCGCTCCTCCTCGCAATGACGGAACAGGAGTAATTATGAAACAAACGCTCGACTGGCAAATCGCTTCGATCCGAGATATCCGGCCTGAAACCGCTAAAGTCAAATCCTTCACGTTGTCGCTTCCCGGGTGGATGCGTCACCGCGCAGGACAGCATTACGACATCCGCCTGACTGCTGAAGATGGTTATCAAACGCAGCGAAGTTATTCCATTGCGTCCGAACCTGAACGCGAGGGTGAAGTTGACATCACTGTTGAACGTATTGATGATGGGGAAGTCTCGACTTACCTGCACGATGTAGTTGTCCCTGGCGATGGCATCGAGGCGCGCGGACCGATTGGCGGCTACTTCGTCTGGGAAGCAACAATGACCGACCCACTGTTATTGATCGCAGGAGGCTCAGGTGTCGTACCGCTGATGTCCATGCTCCGTCACAGGGCCGCGGCCAGCGCAAAAAATCCGACAGCTTTGCTTTTCAGTTCACGGAATTTTGATGACATCATCTACTACAACGAACTCGAAAAACTGCGCGCTGCAAACAATGGACTTCAAGTCTTTCATACGCTCACCCGCTCACAGCCCGCTGACTGGAAAGGCTACACCCGGCGCATTGACCAGGATATGCTGAAAGAAGTTGCTGGACCACTGGGCAGGTCAGTTCA
>WNGB01001089.1_pt1 | contig 46360 bp, 45 predicted proteins | sample 5400681 | NCBI WGS metagenome assembly WNGB01 (sample SAMN13153367, study PRJNA577476) | soil metagenome | isolation source: 115 cm soil or saprolite under grassland replicate 2 | place: USA:California | collected 2016-06-15
GACGACGCGAACGAGGCAATGCTTTCTATCCGTGGCACGTCGATTGCAGCCTCAACACCTAATGAATTTTCGCACAACGTCTGACGCCGCCTCGCGCGCGGCAGGGGAGGGGGCCTGTGGGAGTCATCGGCTGGATCGTGTTTGGACTCGTCGTCGGAATCGTGGCCAAGCTCCTCATGCCTGGTCGCGATCCGGGCGGGTTCGTGATGACGATCGTCCTGGGAATCGTCGGTGCCTTGATTGGCGGCTACTTGGGTCGACTCCTCGGCTGGTACCGCGAGGGCGATCCCGTCGGCTTCATCATGGCGGTCCTCGGAGCGGTCGTATTGCTTCTCCTGTATCGTCTGGCATTCCGCCGGGCATCCCTCGGCTGAAGGGAAGCCGTCCCTGGTCCACTGCCTGCCGGGGCAACGTCGGTCATGGCGCGGATTGATCGGTCATTTCGGGTGGTAAGAATTTCCGGAATCCGTGCGTCCGGGGGCATGGCGGCCCGCAGGCGGTGCCGCGCGAGCCTGCTCGCGTCATGCTTGCCGCGTGATTGAGCGCTCATGGCGATCATCCAGGCGCTCCTCGCGCTCATCAGCCGCTCGCTGGGAAGCATTCTCTCGGCGCTGTTCGGCTGGGCCGTCGTAGCGCTCTTCGGCCAGACCAGCCCTCGCGAGAAGGCGTGGCTCTCCGCGCTCGTCGGTGCCGCGGCCGCGTGGCCGCTTCTCGTCCTCGGCGTCGTCTGGCCCCGCCTCGCCACGCTGATTCTCACCTTCGCCCCGCTGCCACAGTGGATACCGACGTGGGTCATCCGTCTGATCTGGGTCGCTCTGGCTGTTGCCGTTCCGTTCGCGCTCGGTGTCGCGATGGCGGCGCGCTCGCGGGGTGCGGCGGCGCCGATTCCCGGCACGGTGCTCGCCGCGTCCTCGCCGGCATTGCGGAAATCGGCAGTCCGGCATTCGCCATTGCGGGAGTCGAAGCTCTTCCGCTTGTTCAGAGGTTTCCCCATCACGCTGGCAATCGCCGCATCGTTCTTGATCGTCTTCATCACGGTTCCCCTGCGGCGGCTGGTCGCGATGGTTCGCCGGCAGGTCGATATCAACGTTCCACTGGTGACCGATGCGAAGGGATATGAGCTCGTCGCGAACGAGGTGGCGGACACGCTCGGCCGGCACGGACTGGACGTCCAGCCCGCAGAGCCGGCATGGTCGGTGACGGCGCCCTCGCGCATCCTCTACCGGTTCGGGGGACCGAGCTTCCGCGACTATGTCCCCGAGCGGCTCGCCTGCTTTCGCGGGCCCCGGCTCGAGGTGATGCTCTACCCCAACGGGCTCTTGCTGCGCGGTTCCGAGCAGGACACGGCCTGGGCACACGGACTGCTGGTGGAAGCGCTGACGGATACGCCCGCCTACCAGACGTTCGCCCCGGATGCCCAGGACATCGAGCGCCAGATCCGCAGCGTCTGGGCGGTGTTTCGCCAGAACCCGACGGCCCACGCCGGCTCGGCGCGGCTCGAAGCTCGCCTAGAGGAGATCGCGCGCGAGATCCGCGAGTTGCCCGTCGGGTATGACGAGTGGCAGATCGTGTATCGGCAGGCGCTGCAGCTCGACCGGGCGCTGCGAGGCCACGCACAGCTCCTGGAGGGCACGGCGAATGTGCCTGGAAGGACAGCGAACCAGTCACGAGAGGAGGCGGCCATGACGACGGAAACCAGGAACGGCGACGCGCGGGCCTTGTCCATGCGCGAGCTCCTCGGGGAAATCACAGGTAAAGTGACGCTCCTCGCGAAGAAGGAAGTGGAACTGGCCAAGACCGAGATCAAGGCCGATCTCGAGTCCGAGCTCTCGATGGCCAAGGGGCTCGGCATCGCGGCGCTCGGCGTGGTGCTCGGCCTGAACATGCTGCTGGTGGCGCTGGTCCTGGCGCTCGCGACATACATGCCGGGATGGCTGGCGGCTCTCCTGGTGGGCGGCGCGCTGCTGGTGATGGGCGGCATCTGGGGCTACGTGACCTGGACCCGCCGCGTGACGAAGCCGCTCGCGATCACCCGGAAGACGCTCAAGGAGGACGCGCAATGGGCGAAGGAGCGACTGGCATGATCCCGACCGGCACCGAGAACGGCAAGGTCCGGACGCGCTCTCCGCGAGAGACCACCCGCCAACTCGACGGCGAGATCGCCGCGCTCCGCGAGGAGCTCGCGGGCCTGGTGGCCGAGCTCGACCGGCGACGGCACGAGCTGCTGGACGTCAAGCTCCAGGCCAAGCGTCACGCGCTCGAGATGGCGCTCACCGGCACGGCCCTGGTCGCGACGGCAGCGGGCTTCGTATGGCTGGGCGCTTGGCGCTCGCGGCGCCGCCAGAGCATGCGCTCGCGGGCCGGCCGCCTGCGCGAGGCATTCTCTCGGATGCTCGCCAAGCCGGAGCGGGTGGCGGCCGAGCCGACCGTGCCGACCAAGATTTTCACCGCGGCGGCAAATGCCGCCGTGGCCACTGCCATCAAAAAGGTGGTGGAGCGCGGGCTGCAGGGCGCCCTAAAGCGGAAGGCGGAACCCATGCCGCCCCGGCTCAGGCCCTTCCCGTCGCGCCCGCCGGCTCGCATGGAGGCCGTGTCGGACAGCGGGAGGTCGGTCGTCGGGCCGCCACCGAGCTGACCGTCGAAGCCGTTCGGAGTAGTGGCTCCAGATCACGTGCATCGCCCACGAGCGCGGGGGCTCGCGTGGGCACGCAAACGGGCACAGGGTGGTAGAATCCAGGGCGAGCAGTGCAGCTCGCGTCAGACACACGCGGAAAACCTACGCGCCCCCGTAGCTCAGGTGGATAGAGCAGCAGTTTCCTAAACTGCGGGCCGGGTGTTCGAGTCACCCCGGGGGCACCACTTCAATCAGGCAGTGTCCACGCATCCCCGCCGATCCGGGGTGAGCTGATCGGCTGCATCCTGTGCCGGGGCTCGAGTCGTCCTAGGAGCGCCTATGGCGCCCTGGCAGGAAGGCGGCCGCGATGAGCCCGGCCACGAGCAGTAGGCCGGTCGCCGGCAAGGGGATGCGGTTCGGTTCACCAAAGATGAAGTCATCCAGCACGACGAGATCGCGACCGCTGGCCTCCGGGAGGCCGAGCGCGGAATTCCCGCTCGTGATCCGTACGTGCGAGATGACATTCCCTTCGGTGAAGGACACGCCCAGGAACGAGAGACTCCCGCTCGCTATCGTCCCGGGTAGGACGAACCCGGTGAAGAGGAGCGAGTTGTCGATGCCAAAGAACTGCAGACTGCTGGTGCTGGCGAGGTCGACGTCGGTGAAGACGGCGCCGAAGCCCCTGGTGGACGCCGGGGTGGTACTGCCGGGAACAAAGAACGTCACGTCGAGAACATTGCTGCCGAGAGATGTAAAGAGGCGCTGCGGGCTGAACGTGCTGAAGATATCAGGGTACGTGGCGTCAATGTTGCCGAATCTAACCGGTGCGATTCCCGCATTGGCGCTCACCTGAAACCCGGTGCCCGAAGTGGAGAAGACGACTCCGCGCGGCGAGTTGACGTTGAAGAAGTTGGCCGGGAAGCTGTTCGGCGAGGCGAAGGCGTCCGGGACGCCGTCCCAGTTGATCTCACGTCGGCCGGTGCCAAACGAACCGGCCACGTTGGGGTTGAGCGCGCCCAAGCTGCTGCGGAAGGCATCCACGGAGGCCTGAATCGACGCTGGGTCGGTGCCCCCTACCGATGTCACGACCGGGACCGCAGCTGCCGCCGTGGCCCACAGGAGAATTCCCGTACCTAGTGCTATTGACGGGAGCCGTTTTGTCCGCATAGTTGACCTCCGTGCCCGGGCGGTTATCACAAAACCGTTGCGCGTCTAGCCGGCCGAACTCAGTCGCGCCCCTGCATCACCGCCTGCATCTCCAGCACATCGTGCTCATCCTTCTCGAGTCCCATCACCCATCTCGCGCCCGGCCGTGCCGGTGACTTCGGCACGGTCGCCGTGGCGTCCCGTGGGACGCGGTCGGGAAGCGCCTCGCCGCGCATCTTCGCAATCAGCTGTGTGTAGGGGTAGTCGCGCAGAACCCGGGTAAACTGTGCCCGGTAGTTCGCGATGAGACTGACGCCGTCGATGACGACGTCCTGCACCTTCCAGCGCTCGCCCCGCCGCACCAGCCGGTAATCCACGGGCAGCGCGTTCCCGTTCCGGCTCAAGAGCGTGGTGGCGACGCTTGCCAGGTCACCGGTGACGGACTCGTCCAGATAATGCACCCTCATCCCGCTGGACACGCTGGCATTGGTGGAGATCGCCGCGACGAATCCGCGCTCGAGGACATTGGTGAAGAGGCGGACGAACTCGTCCTGATCCGCCGGCACCCGCGCATTCCATGCGGGACCGAGCGCGAGCGCGGCGGCCTCCCGGAACTCGATCACCTCACTGACCAGATCGCGGATGGCCTGGCGGGGCTCGTCCAGCCCGCGCACCGCATCCACGGTCTGCAGGACGGCGTTGGCTCGCTCGAAGAAGGCCTGCAGGGTCGCCGTCGGGGACACCGCCCAGGCGGGCTGCGCACCGATCAGACCGAGCCCCACGACAAGGGCGAGCACCCTTCGCCACCGGGAGGACAGGGGCTGCCAGCTCATTGTGGAAGGTCGTCGGGCAGGGCTGGCGCTCATTTGAGCGTGCCACCCACGGAGTTCGCACAGTGCACTCTCGAGTGGAACTCTTCGCCGATTCTCACGTCCGTACTGGAGCAGGATGAGGCGGCAGGCCGCGGCTGCTCCGTCTGGAAAGTCCCGCTGGACGGGGGAAATGTCGAGCTCCCGGTGCCCGTGAGGGCCCTGTCGAGCTGCCGGGTCGGGTCGGGAATCGCCGAGCCTCCGCTCCCTGTCAGGGGTCTGTCGAAGAATCTGTTCGGGTCGGGAATCGTCGGGGTCCCGCTCCCGGTCCGGGATTTGTCGAGGAGGCGACTCGGATCCGCGTTCGTCGAGCCATCCCCACCCGTGGCGGGCTTCTGGACTCCGCTCCCGCCTGGGTTCGCGGGGCCTCCACCGGCTGAGGCCGCCACGGCGGCCACCAAGAGGCTCGACAAAAGGATAGACACCGGCAGCGCGCTCCTCATCTATGTCGCCCCCATTGACGAAGACACCAATTCGGAGGGGGAGCCGCACGTTCTGTGCCATCGGACAGACGTCTGGAAAGTCCATCACATGGAAAGCTCACGAAACCGGCAGCTCCTGGAGTGTTCACTTCTCCGACAGCCCCCGGGCTACCGCGAGGTCGAAGTCGTAGCCTACCTCGGCTTCTGAGCGGTCCCCAGATGCTCATGGCCCGCATGCCCCTTGCAGGGCCAGCGTGACGATCTGCCCCATCTGCTGCGTGCGGTCCGTCGAGGCTCTCGTGAGGTACCGGTCCACGATAGCCCGAACCTCGGCCGTCGACAGCCTCCCCGACACGCACCTGACGATCTTGCCGAAGGTCAGGGCAAAGAGAGGTGACGGTCTGGACCTCAGGACTGCATCGGCAGCGAACCATCCCTCGACGGCTCCTGCCACGTACATCGCCCTCTCCGTTGCAGAGAGTCGCTGGTAATCGCTCCCGGTGATGGCCGCCACGTCCCCCGCGTACAGGACAACGCACGCAAACACGACGCACCACGCCGCCTGCCTCATGAGTGTCTCCTTGGTGTGCGCTTGACGTGATCGATCCTGAGAAGTCTACCAGGGCTGCATCCGCCGGCGCGTCCGGGCGCCCGTTGACGGGAATCGGGCTAGCTCAGGACGGGACCTGGATCGATGACCTGTAGTGCGTCGCGGACTGCGCGGGCCAAGGCATCTGGCAAGAACGGCTTGGTGAGGAACGCGCCAGCCGGCTCGATGGTACCGTGCGGGCCGATCATGTCGTCGGTGTAGCCCGAGATGTACAGCACGCGCAGCTCGGGCTGGATCTCGCGCAGCCGTGCTGCCAGGGTCGGCCCCCGCATGGCCGGCATCACGATGTCCGTGACGAGCAGCTGTATGTGTCCCCGGACCCGCTCTGCGATCGCGAGGGCATGGAGGGGATTCGCGGCAGTCACGACGGTGTAGCCATACCCTTGCAAGATCTCGGAGGCGAGCTCCCGCACGTCCTCCTCATCTTCCACGAGCAATATGGTCTCCCGGCCCCCGTCGAGGAGGGCCGTGCCCGTCCGAGCCTCTCGCGTTTCCATCGGCGCTGCGGTCCGGGGCAAGTAGATCGTGACGGTGGTCCCGCTGCCTACCGTGCTATCGACTCCGATGGAGCCGCCGCTCTGGTGGGCGATTCCGTAGACGGTCGACAGCCCGAGCCCGGTACCCTTGCCCGGCTCCTTGGTCGTGAAGAAGGGCTCGAAGATTCTCATCAGGGTCGCCGGGTCCATTCCGCATCCGGCATCCCGAACGACCAGTGCCACGTACTCACCGGCCGGGATCTGCCCCTGCGCGTGCGACACGCCGTCCTGGAGGTCGCGGTCTTCGGTCTCGATCTTGATGATGCCTCCGTCGGGCATGGCGTCGCGCGCATTGACGACCAGGTTCATGATGACCTGTTCGAGCTGGCCGGGATCGGCCATCACGCGCCCGAGACTGCTCCCCGGAACGATGACGAGCTCGAGATGCTCACCGATCAATCGCGTCAGCATGGGGGCAAGGCCCTCGATGAGAGCGTTGAGATCGAGGACCTTGGGTTGCAGCACCTGCTTGCGGCTGAAGGCGAGCAGCTGGCGGGTCAGGTCAGCCGCGCGGGCCGAGGTCTTCTGGATCAGCTCGGCATCCCGGCGCATGGGGTCATCGCAGGGGAGGCGTAGAAGGAACATCTGGCTCCGTCCGCTGATGACCGTCAGCAGGTTGTTGAAGTCGTGCGCGATGCCGCCCGCTAGCTGGCCGATCGCCTCCATCTTCTGGGCCTGGACGAGCTGATCCTTGGTCCGGGACAGCTCATCAAACGCTCTCTGCGTCTCCTGATAGAGACGACTATTCTCGACCGCGATGGCCGCCTGGGAGGCGAAGGCCCTCGCCATGTCAAGGTCCGCCGAGGAGAAACCGGCCTCCAGGCACGTCCTGACCGTCAAGACGCCGATCACTCGCTCGTCGATCTTGACCGGTACCGCGAGAAATGCCCGCACGCCGATCTCTCGGTACGCCTCCCGCTGGGCGCTCGACGCCCGCGGATCATTGACAGGGTCGTGAACCAGGAGTGGCTCGCCCGTGGCGACCACGGTCCCGGAGAGCGTCTCCGTGGTCTTTAGGCGTGGATATGCCATGAGCGCCGCTCCGACTCCCCAGGTGCCGCAGAGCACCAGCTCGTCGCCATCCACGAGGCGGAATCCGACCGAGCTTGCATCGAACAGACGTCCGCACGTCTCGGCGATCCGCGTCAGCAAGGGCTCCACGGGCTGGATACGAGAGAGCTCGCCACCCACTCCCAGCAACGCCTCCAGGCGGGCCTGGCGCCTCTTCAACTCATCGACCAGGCGCGCATTGGCAAGGGCGATTCCAGCCTGCTGGCTGATCCCTTCGACCAGACGAAGCTCCTGCGGCGTGAACCGATGCTCGCGCTCGAACCACGTCACGAAGAGGCCGCCGATCGGCTCACCCTGGACGATCATGGGGCAGAAGAGATTCGATCGATGAGGGAACCGCCGCACGAGCTCCGGGTCGACCCGGCGGTCAGCAGAGACGTCGCTCGATGCGACGGCCCGTCGCTGCTCCCACGCCTCCTCCATGATCTGGTGGCCCTTCAAGGGGAGCGGAGAGGCCAGGAAGTCCGCCAAGAGATGCTTCGGGACGTGATAGCCGGCGATTGGGCGAAGGTAGACGTGGTCGGCGTCAGCCAGGAAGGCGCCCACCATGTCTGCGCCGAGAGCCTGGCCCATCTCCTTGGCCACGCGACGCATCATCTCGGTCGCGTCGAGCGTGCCGCTGACCTGGTGTCCGACGGCCAGCAGCGTCTCGCTCTGCACCAGGCGTTCCTGGGTCTGCTCGTGGAGCCTGGCATTCTCGATGGCGATCGCGGCCTGGTTCGCGAATGCCTGGGCGATCCGGATGTCCTCCGCGTCGAAGACTCGTCCCGCGCGGTCCCCGACGCCGAGGGCTCCGATCACGCGTCCTTGCACCATCATCGGAACGGCCAGGGCCGCTCGGTACCCAGCCTGCTTGATCCGGGCTCGGAAGTCACGCGTCACCCGGATCTGGGGGTCGGCAAGGAGATCAGCCGAAATCACGCCGTGACGTTCGTGCACGGCCAGCCCCGCGGCGCCGACCCTCGCGGACAGGATAAGATCTCGATCCTCCGGGACGCCCGATATCCCGGAGGTGGCCAGGGCGACCAGATCGTCCGTCTGCGGGTCCAATCGATAGACGGCCGCGACCCGCGCGGACAGCAAGCTTCGAATGCTGTCGACGATCCGCTGGCGCACCTCGTGAGGATCCAGCGACTGGGAGACGAGGGCCCCCACCTCGGCCAGGCCTTCGGCGGCGCAACGGCGTCGTTCGGAGTCCTGGAAGAGCCGGGCGTTCTCGAACGCCACCGCGGCCTGGTCGGCAAAAGCGGAGAGCAGCTCGAGCTCCGGACCGGTCAACACCCGACCCGCCTGGTAGCCCAGCGAGAGGACGCCGAGAATATGACCGCGGGCTCTCAACGGGAGGCTCGTGACTGCCCTGTATCGCTCCTCGAGAATCCGATCGCCGGTCCAGCCGGGGACCACGATCTCTGGATCCGACAGCACGTCGTTCGAGGAGATCTGGCGGCCTTCGGCGAGTACCCGGCCGGACACGCCTTCGCCCTTTGCCATCCTCTGCCCGACCCAGTTCGCCGCGGACGCGTCGCCAGCCGTCGCCACGCAGATCAGCACGTCCGCCGAGCGATCGACTCGATAGAGTATGGATCGACTCATCCCGAGGAGCTCGAGAATGCTGGACACGATGCGATTCGTGACCTGCTCGACGTCGAGTGTGGCCGCCAGCTCCCGCCCGACCGCAGCCAGCGCCGTGGCGGCGGCCTGCTGTCTCGAAAGTTCCTGGTTGGCGGTTTCGACAGCCTGGGCGATCTCCTTCATGTCGGCCAGGGCCGCTCTGCCGGACGTGCTCGATTCACCTCGCGCGAACGCCGCGGCCGCCGAGCGCAGCGTGACCATCCATGTGACGATGCGCCGGCCCAGGATGAGACCGAGCGTGCCTAGATCACGCACGATTACCCGGACCACTCGCCCCATAGCCTCCTCTTGATGGGCCGTCCTGGAGCTCCGGGAGCCCCGATGCCCCCGGCGCCGGCACGCGCCGAGTCGGCTCAACCGCCACGTCGCGGACTGCGCTCAAGGGCCTGTCCTGGTTGATCGGCACCTGGAGGGCAAAAGAGGAGCGGGGAGAGGTCTCAAAACGCTTCCGGCGGGGTGGGCCGGCGTCGGGGACCGCCAGGACACGTGTCGAACGATGCCGGCGGACCGAAAAAGGGGGTCGGGACAGCGTCAGCCCGTATCTCCGGCGAGCTGGGCCGCCGCGATACCGGCCAGAGCGCATGCCTCGTCCTTGTCGGAGGCGTCGCCCGAAATGCCGACCGCGCCCAGCAGCATGCCGCTGGTGTTGCGGATCAGCACTCCGCCCGCGGCCGGCACCACGCGACCCTCGGACATGGCGTTCAGCGCGGCAAAGAAGGCCTGCTGGTGCGGCTGCTCGGCCACCCGGCGCGCCAGAGCGCGGGAGCCCATGCCCATTCCCAACGCGCCCCAGGCCTTGCCGATGGCGATCTGGGGGCGGATGATGCCGGCGCCGTCCTCGCGCGCGAAGGCCTTCAGGTGCCCGCCGTCGTCCAGCACCGCCACCGCCAGTGGCGCGCAGCCGGTCTCTCGGCCCTTCCTGAGCGCCGCCTCCACCACCGTCGTCGCCTGCCGCAGGGTGATTCCCGCCACGTCGGCTCCTCCTCGTCGGATCCGCAAGCGCGAGGCCGCTCCCCGATCACGTCGCCTCAGTCCTTGGGCAGGCCCAGCACGCGCTCGCCGATGATGTTGCGCTGAATCTCGCTGGTGCCGCCCGCGATGGTGTACTGGCGAGCGCTGAGGACACGGTTGAACCACCGAGGGCCGTCGGGTACCGCATCGCTCGGGCGGTTGATCAGCACGCTCGGGCCGAGGAGCTCGCCGGCAAAGTCCGCGATGCGCACACCGAGCTCGGAACCGAACAGCTTGAGGATGGAGCCCTCGGGGCCGGGTGGCTCCCCCCGGAGCTGGCGCGTGATGTTGCGCAATCGCGTGTACCGGAGGCACGTGGCCTCGATCCAGAGCTGCGCGAGGCGCTGGCGCACCCGCGGGTCTTCCCACGCGGGGCGGCCGGCGCGACGCACGTGTCCCGCCAGCCGTCCGAGCCGTTCGATCTGCTCGGCATGGCCCCGCCCGCCGCCCGCCTTGCGCTCGTACATGAGGGTGGTCATGGCAGGCTTCCAGCCCTCGTTCTGGCGGCCCACCAGATGCTCCTTCGGCACGCGGACATCGACGAAGAAGACCTCGTTGAAGTGGCGGTGGCCGTTCATGAGGACCAGCGGTCGGACGGTGATGCCGGGGGTCTTCATGTCGACGAGCAGGTAGCTGATGCCGCGATGCTTGGGCGCCGTCGGGTCTGTGCGCACAAGCAGGTAGATCCAGTCGGCGAACTGCGCACCCGAGGTCCAGACCTTCTGACCGTTGACCACGAAATGGTCGCCCCTGTCCTCCGCCCGGGTTGACAGGCTCGCCAGGTCCGAGCCCGCGCCCGGCTCGGAGTAACCCTGGCACCAGATGTCCTCTCCCGCGAGGATGCGCGGGAGGAAGCGCCGCTTCTGCACTTCCGAGCCCCACTCGATGATGGTGGGGCCCGCCATGTTGATGCCGGAGTAGCCGGGAAGGACGGGGGCACGCGCGCGGAAATACTCCTCGTCGAAGATGATCTGCTCCATCAGGGATGCGCCGCGGCCACCGTACTCCCTGGGCCACGAGATGCCGACCCACCGCGCGGCGTACATCCGCCTCTGCCAGGCCACCCGCCGATCGAACGTATCGCGGTCGGGCGCCACGCGCTCGTCGATGGCGTCATCCACGCAGAGTTCGGGTGGCAGGTGCGCCTCGAGCCAGCTGCGGAGCTCATGGCGGAACGCTAGCTGGTCGGCAGTGTACTGGAAGTCCATGGTCCCTCTTCTAGCACCGGCAGGCCCGTCACTCAAGACGCGAGGGCGCGTCGCGCCGCCCCTTGACGTGCCGACGGCGGGCGGGCACAGTGTGGCCCGTGAGCTCGAGCCCGGCCGAGGATCGCGCCTTCCGCGGCGACAAGATCCTCAGCAAGGACACCTATTGGAAAGTCGTCGAGCAGAAGGACCGGCTATAGGGGAGAGCCCCCTGGACGCTCGCGAGCGGTTTCCCGGCCATCTCGGCGAGGCCGCGACCGTGCGCAGCGCAGGAGGGTTCGGCACCGGTATCTGAGCGGCCGGCACCCCGCTTCCGTTCTTGATTGCGTCCGATCCATCTCTGGCATAGAGTCTCGGGTTCTAATGGGAGATAGCGTCATGCTCACTCGTGGGCTCGCGGCTGTCGTTGGCATCGTCCTTGTCACCAGCCCGGCCTGGGGACAGCTGGACCAGCTCCTCAAGGGCATGGGTGTGGGCCAGCAAGGCGGCCTCTCCGAGGCGAAGATCGGCGCCGGATTGAAGGAGGCGCTCCAGCTGGCGGCGGAGAAGTCGGTCAGTCTCACCGGACGACCCAACGGCTACTTCGGCAACGTGGCGATCAAGATCCTGATGCCCGAGAAACTCAAGAGCGTCGAGCAGGGGCTCCGGGTCATCGGATATGGAGCCGAGGTCGATGACTTCGTGCTCAGCATGAACCGCGCGGCGGAGCGGGCTGCGCCCGCGGCCAGGAGCATTTTTCTGGACGCCATCGGCGCCATGACCTTCGACGACGCGCAGAAGATCCTCGGCGGAGGAGACACCGCCGCGACTGAGTTCTTCAAGCGAAAGACGACCGACAAGCTCATGGTCGCCTTCAAGCCGGTGGTCGACAGGGCGATGGGGGAGGTGGGCGTGACGCGGCAGTACCAGGCCTTGCTGGGCCGGTTCGAAGCCATTCCCCTCGTCCGCGCTCAGGCCTTCGACCTCGACGGATACGTCGTCAGCAAAGCCCTCGACGGGCTCTTCCACGTGGTGGGAGAGCAGGAGCGGCAGATCCGCAGGAATCCGGCGGCTCGGACCACGGCTGTGCTCAAAGAGATGTTCAGCAAGCAGTGATGCGTGCGGTGACTGGAGTTCGCGCTTTCTTCACGGATCCGTCAGGAAGGGGTAACACGCTCGAGCCAGGTTCTGGCGACATGGAGGGTGCCATGACTACGAACGAGCTCCTGACCGATTTGCGGACATCCAAGGCCGACTTGGCGCGCGTCATCGAGATTATGATCCGTGACAGAGCTGCCGTACGTCGTCGTCCCGTGCCAGGCGGTCAAGGCCTGGAAGGCGCGCGAGCCGGAGCACTGGGCCAAGGCGGCCGGGTGGCTCGCGGCGCACAATGTGGCCGTGGTCCAGGTGTGAGCCGGGGCTTCTGCGGCGGCTCCCGGGTCACCGGCCCTGGAACTGGGGCCGGCGCTTCTCGGAGAATGCGCGCACGCCCTCCTGATAATCCTGGCTGTTGAAGCAGTCGGCAATCAGCTTGTCGAGCATGGCCAGATCGCGCTGCTCCGCCGGTCGCTGGAGCTGCTCGACGGTGGCCTTGGCGGAGCGGAGCGTGAGGGGCGCGTTGCGCGCCATGGTCAGCGCGTAGTTGCGCGTGAACGTCTCCAGCTCGGCCTTCGGGACGACCTGGTTCACCAGCCCCATCCGCAGCGCGTCGTGGGCGGTGAAATCGGTGCGCGCGGTGAAGAAGATCTCCTTCGTGTAGGATGGCCCGACCAGCTTCATGAGCTTCTCCATGCCGCGGTAGTGGTAGCCGAGACCGAGCCGCGCGGCGGGAATGCCGAAGCGGGCATCGTCGGCGGCGATGCGGAGATCGCAGGTGACGGCGATGCCGACACCTCCCCCCACGCAGTACCCGTGGATCATGGCGAGGAGCGGCTTCGGCAGCGTGGCGAGCGCCTCCTGGCCGCGCGCCGAGACGCGGCGATAGACCTCCTCGTCGTCCATGTTCCGGCGGCGGTCCTTGAACTGCGAGATATCGGCTCCCGCCACGAAGGCCTTGTCGCCCGCGCCACGCAGGACGACGACACGGATGGCGTCATCGGCGGCCAGGTCGTCCACGTAGTCGGGCATGAGCTGCCAGGTTTCCTGGCCGACCGCGTTTCGCTTGTCCGGCCGGTTGAACGTGATCCAGCCGATGGGTCCATCCTTCTCGAGCAGGAGGATCGGCGCTTCGCTCATGGACGTTCTCCCGATGGTGCGATGTGGTGTTCCGGCGCACGATCCGCCGGCCTCGCGAACACGCACAAGAGTAACCGAATCTTTTGCCGGATACCCTGGACGTTTCCTCGCTATGCTAGGCGGCGTCGATGCCCCTCCCCATCGGGCTCCGCGCCTTCCATCACGCCGACTTTCGCCGCTTCTTCTGGGCTCAGCTCGTGGCGCAGACGGGCACGTGGATGCAGACGGTCGCCCAGTCGTGGCTGGTGCTCCAGCTCACGCCGTCGCCGTTCAAGCTCGGGCTGATCGGCTCGCTCCAGTTCGCGCCGATCCTGCTCTTCTCCATCGCCTCGGGCGCGCTGGCCGACCGCGTCCGCAGGCGGCGGCTTCTGATCGGCACCCAGGTGGCCCTGGGCTGCCAGGCCCTCGGGCTGGCCGCCCTCGTGGCGTCCGGTCGTGTGGACTACTGGCACGTGGCCGTGCTGGCCTTCGGCACGGGGCTGGTCAACGTCCTCGACCAGCCGGCGCGGCAGTCCTTGGTGGCCGAGATGGTCGGGCGAGACGACGTGGCGAGCGCGGTGGCGCTCAACTCGGCCTCGTTCAATGCCGCCCGCATCGTCGGGCCGGGGCTGGGCGGGCTGCTGATCGCGCGGTTCGGCGTCGCTCCGGCGTTCGTCGTGAGCGGGTTCGGCTTCGCCGTGGCGGTCATCATCCTGATTGGGGTCTCCACGCAAGGGCTGCCGCGGGCGCGATCCGGCCGAGGCGTCCTGGACGATATTCGCACGGGGCTCCGATACGCCTTGCGCACGCCGGAGATCCGGCTGACGCTCGGCCTGCTCTTCATCGTCAGCATCTGCGTGTTCAACTTCACGGTCTATGTCCCGCTCGTGGTGCGGACCGTCCTGCACCTGGGTGCCGAGGGCTTCGGCCTTCTCATGGCCTGCCTGGGCGCGGGCGCGGTGACGGGCGCGCTCGCCATCAGCGCCCTCGGCCCACGCCATCCGCCCACGGCCGTGCTGTTCGGGGCCGCGGCCCTGGCCTGCGGCGGACTCCTCGCGCTGTCGGCGACGCGCGCGTTCTGGGTCGCCGCGGCCATGCTCTTTCTGACAGGCCTGTTCGGGCTCGTGCTGGTGGCGAGCTGCAATACCGCGATGCAGCTGTCCGCGCCCGACGAGCTCCGGGGACGGGTGATGAGCCTCTACACGCTCGTCTGGGGCGGCGTCTTCCCCGTCGGCGCGTTCATCGTCGGCAGCATATCCGAGCGCTGGGGCGTCGCCCGGGCCCTGCTGGTGAATGGAGTGGGAGGCCTCGGGTGCGTGGCGGGCCTGCTCGGCTGGTGGAGCCTTCGCCAGGGGCCGTCGCGGGGGAGAGGGAGCCGATATGCAGCCGGAGCCTAGCCGCCTGGAACCGGCGGGTTGTTCGAGGGAGGCCGCGAATGCTACCGTGGCCGCGCCACTGGCTCACGGCGAACAACCCGACCAAGAGGAAGGCGGATCATGCCCAACATGACGCTCGGTGTCCTGCATCCAGGTGAGATGGGCAGCGAGGTGGGAGCGGCGGCTCGTGCCAACGGTCTTCGTGTGCTCTGGGCCTCCGAGGAGCGAGGCGCGCAGACTCGCGAGCGTGCGGCCGCAGTCGGGCTGGAGGACGTGAAGAGCCTGGCGCCGCTCGTCGCCGCCAGCCAGGTCATCCTGTCGATCTGCCCGCCGCACGCGGCGGTCGACCTTGCCCGCTCGGTCGGCGCCCTGGCTTTCTCCGGCATCTACGTGGACGGGAACGCGGTGTCGCCGGAGACCGCGCGGGAGATCGGCCGCATCGTGAAGCAGGGCGGCGCCGCGTTCGTGGACGGCGGCATCGTCGGGCCTCCTCCGCGCAATCGCGGCACGACGCGCCTGTACCTCTCGGGGGCGCAGGCCGGGCGCATCGCCCGCCTGTTCGAGCAGGGGCCCCTGGAGGCCATCGCGCTGGATACCGGCTCCCCCGGAGCGGCCTCGGCGCTCAAGATGGCGTATGCGGCCTACACCAAGGGCACGGCGGCCCTCCTCGTGGGCATTCGCGCGCTCGCCATTCAGGCCGGCGTGGACCAGGCGCTCCTGCGCGAGTGGGCGCGCAGCCAGCCGGAGCTGCCGGCCCGCTCCGAGCGCGCGGCGCGGGAAAGCGCGCGCAAGGCCTGGCGCTTCACAGGGGAGATGGCAGAGATCGCGGCCACGTTCGATGGTGCCGAGCTTCCGAGCGGCTTCTTCCTGGCTGCCGGCAAGATCTACGAGCGCCTCGCGAGCTTCAAGGACGCGCCAGAGACCCCGTCACTGGCCGAGGTCTTGAAGGCGGTGATGGAACGGAATCACAAGTAGACGGAGGCATCGTGCCCGGGCGGCTGAGCCTCAAGGGCGACCTCACGGGCGGGGTCGCCGTGGCCGTCCTCACCATCCCGGTGAGCATGGGCTATGGCCTCCTCGCCCTCCAGCCGCTCGGCGACGGATACGTCTCCCACGGCGTCATGGCCGGCCTCTTCAGCGCGATCGTCGTCCTGTTCGTCGGGGCGCTGCTCGGCGGCTCCGCGGGCCTCATGCTGGCGCCCCGGAGCGTGGTGACGCTCGTCATGGCCACCGTGGTGCTGGAGGGCGTGGTCCGCGCGCCAGCTGCCATCGCGGCGCCGGGCGACACCCGGCGGGCGCTGACGCTGGTGTTCTTCATCGTCCTGGCGGCGGGACTGTTCCAGACGCTGTTCGGCGCGCTGCGACTGGGCAGTCTCATCCGGTACATCCCCGCGCCGGTGATGGCCGGGTTCCAGAATGCGGCGGCGATCCTGATCCTGAGCTTCCTCGAGGGCCTGACGGAGGCGGAGTGCACGATCGTGCGCGCCCTGCTCGTGCGTCGCGCCTATACCCGGGGCGAGGTCCTCATCCAGGAGGGGAGCCGCGACCGGGACCTCTTCCTGATGTCACGCGGCATCGCCAGCGTGAAGGTCGAGCTGCCGGGCCAGGATCGGCAGCGCCGGCTGGCATCCTTCTCCGCCGGCGCCGTGTTCGGCGAGGTGGCCCTGCTCGACCAGGAGCCACGCTCGGCCACGGTGACGGCCGACGAGGACGTGGTCTGCTACGTCCTCCCCGAGGAGGCCTTTCGCGCCCTCGTGAGAGACCACCACGCCATCGCGATCACGCTGCTGACGAACCTGGGACGCGAGATGAGCCGCCGGCTCCGGCGGGCCAATGCGATGATCTCCGAGCTCGAGCGCTGAGGGGGAGAGGCGTCACTTCGCCCGGTAGACCACGAGGCGGTTGGTGCCGGACTCCGGTGCCCATACCTCGCCGGGCCGGCCGAGAATCTGGCGCACGTTGGCTCCGCTGCGGTCACTCGGGAAGACCTCGAACTTCTCGCTCACCGGGTCGAAGCGGACCATCGCGTTGGCTCCCCAATCGCTCACCCACACCATGTCCCGCTCGTCGACGTAGACCGCGTAGGCGCGCGGCGTGTCCCCGGGCAGCTTCCACGTCTTCCAGGCATTGGCCCGGGGATCGAAGCGGCTGACATTGCCGCTGTTCCACTCGCTCACCCAGATGCGTCCCTGCGAATCCGACCAGACGCGCCGCGCGCCTTGGCCCTTGGTCGGGGGCTCGATGATCGTGGCGGCGCCCGATTCGAGCTCGAGATGCGCGATGTGGCTGCCGGCAAGCGAGGCGTAGTACACCTCCCCGTCCGGCGTGGTCGCGATCCCATAGGGCCCGCGCCCGCGCGGCGCGTCCCAGACCTGCATGCTCCCCGTCCTCGGGTCGAGCCGGCCATAGACGCCGCTCTGGCCCGTGAACCAGACGCGGCCGCGCTTGTCGAAGGTCAGCGTGTTGAGGTTGACGTAGCCCCGCGCCTCGGGGAGCGGCCAGTGCTTCACCTCGCGGCTCTGCGGATCGACGCGAACGATGGAGTTGGTCCCGCCCTCCGTGACCCACGGGGCGCCGTCGGGGCCGACGACGACGCCGTGGGGGGCCGCTCCGTGGCCGAGCGGGATGAGGTCGACCTTGCCGGTCGCCGGGTCGAGGCGGCCGAGTTTGCCATCGCGCTGGGCCGTGTACCAGACGATGCCGTCCCTGCCGACGGCGACGTCGTGCGGTGAGCCGCCACCGGCAGGCAGGGCATAGGCCTGCACCGCCACGTCCGCCCTCGCCCCCGAGGGCGCGCAGGCGAGAGCCACGAGGCACAGGGAGAGGACGCGGCGCGCCGCCACCTTCGATGCCCGGATCAGACGGTGACGGGGCGGTAGACCGGGGTGCGCCACTCGGGGAAGCGCTGGTCGACACCGCGCACCACGTTCATGTAGGCGGTGAGCAGGCGCTGGGTGATGGGGCCGATGCCGCCGCCACCCAGCGGGAAGCGATCGATGGACACGATGGGCGTGATCTCGTAGCCGCTGCCGCAGAAGAAGGCCTCGTCCGCCACGTAGAGCTCGGTCCGCGCGATGTCCCGCTCGATGACCTCCATCCCGAGGCTCGGGCCCAGCGACTCGATCAGGGTGGCGCGCGTGATGGACTCCAGGATGTCGCTGGTCACCGGCGGCGTGACCAGCTTGCCGCGCCGGACCATGAAGAAGGTGGCGCCCGTGCCCTCCGCGACCGTCCCCTGCTGGTTCAGGAGCAGCGGCGAATCGTAGCCGTCGGCCTTGGCCTGCAGGGTGGCGAGCCGCCCGTTCTGATAGTTGGCGCCGCACTTGAGGCGGATGGGAATGGCGTTGTCATGGGTCCGCTGCCACGAGCTGACGCAGACCTGGAGCCCGTTGCCGGTGCCCATGCGCGGCCGGCGCCTGGGGTTGATGTAGAGCCCTGTCGGCGAGGTCGCGTCGAGCCCTGGGCCGGCCACATAGGCGACCAGGTGCATGTGGACGTCCTCGCGGACCTCGTTGCCGCGCAGCACCTCCCGGACGGCCTCGTAGAGGTCGAGATCCTGGTAGGGGATCGTGAAGCGCATCATCTTCATCGATTCGCGGAACCGCGCGAAGTGCTCGGCCAGCCGGAAGGCGTAGAGCTCCCCGTCGGCCTCGTTCCAGTACGCGCGGATGCCCTCGAAGACGTTGCTGGCGTAGAACACCGCCGCGCTGTTGACGGGCAGGACGGCCTCGGCCTGCGGGATCAGCGTGCCGTTCATCCAGATCTTGAACTCTTTCATCGCGCTCGGCTCCTCCAATATGAGTGCTCTTCTGGAACCCCCGGATGGCGGCAAGACTATCAGACATTCTTGGATGCGGGAAGGCCGCTGTGGCGGCCGGTGGCTCCCGCGCGCTCAGGCGACCTGATAGCGCGTGATCGCCGCGGGATCGAAGGCCAGGCCGAGGCCGGGCTTCCGGGGCACCACCAGCTGGCCGCCCTCGAGTGCCGGCGTCTCCTCGAACAGGCGCAGCGTCCACGGCATGTACTCGACGGTGAGGCCGTGGGGGATGGCCGCGACCAGGTGGACGTGGATCTCCGGGACGAGGTGGCTGACGACGGGCAGGTTGAAGGCCTCGGCCATGCCGGCGACCTTCATCCACTGCGTGATCCCACCCACGCGCAGGAGGTCGATCATGACGATGTCGATCGAGCGCGCCTCCAGCAGATGGCGGAAGGGCACGATGCCGTAGTGGTACTCGCCGGCGGCGACGGGTGTAGTCAGGGCATGGGCCACCCGGGCGAGGCCGGGATAATCGTCGTGGGCGACCGGGTCTTCCAGCCAGAACAGGTGGTGGGGCTCGACACGCTGCCCGACCTCGATGGCCTGGTTCACGCTCCACAGCTGGTTGATGTCGCACATGAGGTCCACGTCCGGGCCGACCGCCTCGCGCATGACGCGCACGCGTTCCACGGAGGCCGCCACCGTGGGCTCGCTTCCGCACTGCATCTTCATCTGGCGGAACCCCATGCCCACGAGCCGCGGGCCGGCGGTGGCCAGGTAGTCCACCGGATGCGCGCGCATGAGGGCGCCGCTCGCGTACGCCGGCACGCGGTCGCGGAGGCCCCCGAGCAGCGCGCACACGGACTGGCCGGCCGCCTTGCCCCGGAGATCCCAGCACGCCGTGTCGATGGCGGAGAGCGCCAGCGTGAAGATCCCGCCGGGGCCCGAGCTGCCCGCCGCGCGCCGGAGCTTGGCCGCGATGGCCTCGACCTGCGTCGGGTCGTCGCCGACCACGAGGCCGGCGAGGCTGTCCACCGCGACCTTCAGCGCCGGGGTCAGCGCGGCACCGAAGAAGGTCAGGCCAAGGCCCGTGAGGCCCTGGTCGGTGCCCAGCTCGAGGAGCACGAACTCGCGCGTGTCGGTGGGGGCCGGCAGGCCGACGACGAGAGGATTGTCGGCCGGCGTGCGCAACACCCGCGTGGTGACGTGCGTGACCTTCATGGTAGCCTCACGTGGCGGGCTCGTGATGCACGATCGCGGATTCTAGCACGGGACGGAGCGATGGAGAGGCGTCGGCTGGGCAAGACGGACATGGTGGCGAGCGTCCTCGGCTTCGGCGGCTCCGAGATCGGGTACCGGCGGGTGAGCGGGCGCACGGTCGGCCGGCTGCTGGACGGCGCGCTCGATGCCGGGCTCAACGTGATCGACACGGCCGAGTGCTACGAGGACAGCGAGGAGCTCATCGGCCGGGCGGTCGGCGCGCGGCGGCGCGAATTCTACCTCTTCAGCAAGTGCGGCCACGGACGAGGCTGGGGGCGGGGGGACTGGCGGCCCTCCTCGCTGCTCGCCAGCATCGAGCGGAGCCTCACGCGCCTCGCCACCGACCATCTCGACCTGATCCAGCTTCACAGCTGCTCGCTCGCCGATCTTCGCACGGGGGACGTCATGACCGCGCTCGAGCGGGCGCGCGAGCGGGGCTGGGCGCGATACATCGGCTATAGCGGGGACGGCGAGGCCGCGCGGTTCGCCGTCGAGTGCGGCCGCTTCGACACGCTCCAGACCTCGGTCAGCATCGCCGATCAGGAGTCCCTCGATCTCACGCTGCCCGGCGCGCGTGCCCGGGAGATGGGCGTGATCGCCAAGCGGCCGCTGGCGAATGCAGTCTGGCGGTACGGGCGCAAGCCGGCCGAGCCCTACTATCAGGCCTACTGGGCGCGTCTCCGGGCCTTGGACTACCCTTTCCTGCGCGAGGCCGGCGCCAGTGCCGCGTCCACAGCCCTGCGCTTCACGCTCAGCGTGCCGGGGGTGCACACCGCCATCGTCGGTACCACGAAGCCGGAGCGATGGCAGCAGAACGCGGCCCTGCTCGGAGCCGGTCCCTTGCCGGCAGAGGAGATCGCGATGATCCGCGGGCGCTGGCGCCATGTCGCCGACGCGTCGTGGGTGGGGCAGGTCTGACTAGCGCTGCGCGGGGGCGTATGTGCCCGTGAGCTGGGGCGTCGTCCCTTCGAGCCCCTTCTCCTGCCGGTCCAGGCGGGTCTCGCGGGCCCAGGTCCGCTTCAGGTCGTCGCGCACGCGCACATGCAGACGTCCCAGCCCCTCCGTCTCCAGCTCGACGAGGTCCCCGTCCTGGAAGGCGCTGAGGCCGCGGTGGTTGGTGCCGGTCGCCAGCACGTCGCCCGGCTCGAGGGCGTGAATCGAAGTCACCCACTCGATGCAGCGCGGAATCTTGTGCGCCATGTCGCTCGTGTTGAAGTTCTGCTTGAGCGTCCCGTTCACCCAGAGGCGGAGCTGGACGTGGTGCGGGTCGGAGATCTCATCGGCCGTCACCAGGTAGGGACCCATCGGAGCGAAGGTGTCCCGCGACTTCATCTGGTAGAACGTATTGCCGCTGGGCAGGAGGCCGCGCGCCGACCCGTCGATGAAGTTCAGGTAGCCGAACACATGATCCATGGCGTCGGCGGCCTTGACTCCCGACGCGCGCTTGCCGATGACCAGGGCCATCTCGGCCTCGCCCTCGAATATGGTGGCGGGCACATCGGGGAGCACCATGGTGTCACCATCGCCGATGACCGCGAGGGGGGACTTGTGGAAGGCATTGATCGGCGCCGGCTCGGCCCGCGTCCCGTTCTCCATGTAGTTCACCGCCATGGCCACGATGTTGTACGGCTTGGGCAGGGGAGGCTTGATCCGGATCTGCCCGGCCGCCACGCCGCGTCCACGAGCGGCAGCCTCTTCCAGGGGCCGGCGATAGTCGGCAAACCGCTCGATGAGCCCGCTGATGAGGTCCTGAGGCCCGGTGTGGGGAATGTCGCGCACCACCTGCGACACGTCGACCACCGCGTCCGCCTTGAGCACTCCCAGCCTGAAGTCGTCGAAGAAAAGGAGCTTCACGGTGTCTCCCTTCATGAGTTCGATTGCAGCACGGTCACCGAGGCGGGGTTATCCTCCCGCGGGAGAAGTACCGCCTGGTCCGGCTCTGGAGTATAACCTTGCGTGCGGGCCTCCGTGCCCCGGGACTGGAGGAGCGATGGAGCTGGGAGTCTTCGATCACCTGGACAGGCGCGAGGCGCCGCTCGCCGAATTCTACGAGAGCCGGCTGCGCCTGCTGGAGAAGTACGACGCCGCCGGCTTCTACTCCTATCACCTGGCCGAGCACCACGCGACCCCGCTGGGGCTGGCGCCGGTGCCCGGCATCTTTCTGGCCGCGGCCACCCAGCGCACGCGGCGCATCCGCCTCGGGCCGTGCGTGTACTGCCTGCCACTCTACGACCCGCTGCGGCTCATCGAAGAGGTCTGCATGCTCGATCAGCTCTCGCGCGGGCGCTTCGATTTCGGCGTGGGCCGGGGCATCGTGCCGTACGAGATGGCCTATTTCAACCTCCATCACCTGGAGACCGAGGAGATCTACCAGGAGGCCCTCGAGGTCATCCTGCAGGGACTCACGAGCGACGCGCTCGACCACCGAGGACCACGCTTCACCTACCGGAAGGTCCCGATGATCCTCAAGCCCCACCAGCAACCGCACCCGCCGCTCTGGTACGGGCTCGGCCACCTGGCCGGCGCGGAGTGGGCGGCGACCAACAAGGTGCACGTCATCAGCAACAGCCCCTGCGAGGCCGCGAAGCCACTCTTCGAGCGCTACCGTGAGGTCTGGGAGCGCAAGCACGGCGCGGCGCCGCTGCCGAGGCTCGGCGTGTCGCGCCACGTCGTGGTCGCCCCGACCGACGCACAGGCCGAGGCGCTCGCGCGGCCCAACTATGCTGCCTGGTACGCGAACCTGACCAAGCTCTGGCGCGATTTCGGCGCTCTGCCCATCCGCTTCGCCCGGGACTTCGACGAGGCGCGCCAGCGCGGCCTGGCCATCGTGGGCACCCCGGCCCGCGTGCGCGAGGAGATCGAGCGCCAGGTCGCCGAGAGCCGGTGTACATACTTCGTGTGCCGGCTGACATTCGGCGGCCTGACCGAGGGCGAGGCGGCCGCGTCGATCGACCTGTTCACCGCCGAGGTCATGCCCCACCTTGCCGCGCTCACTCCAGACGGTTCCTGACTCGGTGATACTCGCTTACGGAGCAGCTCGCAGGTGGTCTAGTCGACGGGCACGAAGATACAGTGGCGAAGCGTGCCCTCGATGGCCTTGGAGAGGTGACCCTTGCCCGTCGTGTCCTCGACCAGGATCACCTCGCCGGCGCCGATGACGCGACGCTCCCCGTCGCTGGCCGTGATCTGGACTCCGGCATCCAGGTTGATGATGTACTGTCGACGCGGCGCCGGATGCCAGTCCAGGTCGTAGGTGGGCGGCACCTGGCGGAAGATGATCCCGGTGGCGGGCAGGCGCCTGGAGAGCTTGCCCGCTCGCGTCTCCTCGGCCCACTCGACTTGGATGTCTCTGAAATGCGACTGCCCGCCCGCGTCCGCGTAGAGATTGTGGATCCGCATGAGGGCTCCCCGGTCACGGGCGCTTGACACCCGTGACAGCATGGTGAACGATGCGTGCGTTGCCGAGGTTCCCGGACGACGCTATCGGAGGTGGGGCGTGAGCGCAAGGGCATACGTGCTCGAGTTCGGCATGGGCGTCGACGTCCACGGAGAGGACTCGACCAAGGCGGCGTGCCGCGCGGTGTCGGACGCGATCCGGCATTCGAGCCTGCCGCTACTCCAGGAGGTCCGCGAGCGCGGCGGCACCATGCTGGTGGACGTGACCGTCGGGGTGCCCGATCCAGCGTCGGTCAAGCTCGACCTGGTCGAGCGCGAGCTTCCGCACGGCGAGGTGACCGTCCATCCCGTCGAAGGGGGCCTACGGGTGCCGGGGGCCGACACGATCATCGCGTGCGCCGCCATCACCGTCAGCGTCCGGTACCCGGCCCGATGACCACCGCCACAACCGGCATCGGCCTGAAGCGGCTCCAGCACCTCGTCCTCTTCGTGTCGGACGTCGAGCGCAGCGTGCGCTTCTATGGCGACGTGCTGGGCTTCGAGGTGAAAAGGCGGTATCCCCGCGCGGCCTTCATGAAGATCCCGGGCAGCCTCGACGACCATCATCTGGGCCTCTTCGAGCAGCCAGGCGTGCCCGCGCCCGATGAGAGCGTGGCGCGGATGTATCACTCCGCCTGGGAGGTCGGCGAGATCACCGACCTGGCGCGGGCGCGGGCGCGGCTCATCGAGGCCCGCTCGCTTGTTGGCATGTCTAACCATGGCGTCAGCCTGTCGCTGTACGCCAAGGACCCGGACGGACTGGAGTTCGAGATTTTCTGGACGGTGCCGGGCGGCACCTCGATCGGGACCACGGAGCTCGACCTCGACGGCGAGCTCGCCCGCCGCGGCATCACGATCTGACCTCCCCACAGAAGGAGACGACGACATGGCGCAGCTGAGGATTCCGCTGGACGAGAAGCGGTTTGCCACCGGCCTGACCTGGAAGGATTACCTCGCCCAGATGGGCGACACGCGGGCCCGGACCGAGGAGAACTACTCCAAGGCGTCGCTCACCGAGGACGAGCGCAAGTTCTTCAGCGGCCTGGGCCAGGTGCGGTACGTGCTCATGCTCGCCGAGAACTGGTGCGGCGACGTCCACCGCAACTCGCCGCTGCTCGCGCGCATCGTCGAGGCGATGCCCGGGGCGGAGCTGCGCGTGCTGCTGCGGGACCAGCACCCGGACTTGACGGAGTGCTTCCTCAACAACGGCTACCGGTCCATCCCGATCGTGGTCTTCTTCGACAAGGACTGGAACGAGGTCGGGCGCTGGATCGAGCGGCCGGGCGTCGCCACGCAGCGCATGGTCGGCATCCGGAGCAAGACGGTCGACGTCGCGCCGCCCGACGACAAGGAGAAGCAGGACGCGGCGATGGCCGAGTTCCGGAAGCAGGTCCAGGCGGGCTACGACACCGCTCCCGACAAGAGCCTCTGGCGGGAGACGGCCAAGGAAGTGAAGCAGGTGCTGGAGCAGCGCCTGGGGCTCACGGCCAAGAAATAGCGGAGCCGGTCGCCCCCGCTGATCGAGTGCCACGCCCTCGGGCTGGACGACGCGGTGCTCGCCCGCTCTCCGGCGGGTCGAGCCCGCGTTGTGCCGCCACCCACGCGCGGGGCTCCAACAATCATCCCGCCGCCCTCGCCGCCTCCTCGTCGCGGCCCGGGACGCCAGAGACCGTATGGTATTCTAGCCGCGTCGGATTCGGGGCCGAACGACGCCTACAAGTTCCAAGAATCGTACGGTTACGGAGTGCGCGCGGAGCATAAGCCGAGGTGGCGATGGGCACGGAGCGGAGGTGATGAAGGGCTTCGGGTCGCGCTATGTCGCGCTGCTCTGGCTTCTGGCGGCGCTCAGCATGGTCGGCTGGCTCATCGTCAATCTCGACACTGCCGGATGGATCCTCATCGTGCTCGTCGTGGGGCTCATGGCCTGGCAGCTCACCCGCCGCGACCGCGGTGGCCGGGGCAGGGGAGCCGGTCCCAAGAGCCAGGGCGTGCCCGACGAGCCTGCCCCGTGACACCGCTGCGCTCCGGCCCGCTCGCGCTCGCCGTTCTTCTGCTGGGGTCAGCACTGGCCGCGGCGCAGTCCGAGGACGCGAGGGCCGTGCCGGCCCGCTGCTCGAGTTATTCGGTGGGCTCGGATACTCACACCGACTGCCAGCCGTCAGGTGCCAGCCCCACCGCTCCGAAGCTCGGCTGCACGACGTCGCAGACGGGCCAGGACGTCCACGTAGACTGTGCGCCGATGGCCGGGCCCCTGGGCGTGTCGACGAGCCCGACTGCTCGAAAGGCGGCGCTTCCGGTGGCGCCGGCCCCGCCCATCCGCTGCCACAGCTACGCGATAGGCGCCTCCGTGTACACCGACTGTCGCTAGCAGGATGCCGCGCCGGTGCCGATGGGCGCGCGGGGAGCCGGACACCGCCTATCACGATCGCGAGTGGGGCGTGCCGCTTCGTGACGACCGCCGGCTCTTCGAGCTCCTGGTCCTGGAGGGGGCTCAGGCCGGGCTCAGCTGGTCCACCATCCTCAAGCGCCGCGCGGGCTACCGGCGCGCCTTCGCGGGCTTCGAGCCGGCGCGGGTCGCGCGCTTCACACCGGCTACCGTGCGCCGCCTGCTGCGTGACCCCGGCATTATCCGCCACCGCGGAAAAATCGAGAGCGCGATCGACAACGCGCGGGCCTTTCTCGCCATCCAGCGCGAGCTCGGCTCCTTCACGGCGTACCTCTGGGGCTTCGTCGCCGAGCGTCCCATCCAGAACCGCCGGCGCTCGCCTCGCGACGTCCCGGCCCAGAGCGCGATCTCGCGGGCGCTCTCACGCGACCTCAGGCGCCGAGGGTTCAGCTTCGTCGGCCCCACGATCTGCTACGCCTTCCTGCAGGCGGCGGGGCTCGTCAACGACCATCTGACCTCGTGCTTCCGCCACGCCCAGGTGCGGCGGCTGGCCGAGGCCCCGCGGCGGGGCGGGCCATCCGCGAGCGGCGCGGCCAAACGAGCCTTGAGATTGCCCGTGCGCGCGACTAGACTGACCAGGTGGAGACGAGGATGAGTCATGGCGAGTGAGCGCGGGCCCGTGGGCGGCTTCCTGCGCTTCCTCGGATTGAGCGGCTCGACGGAGGACTCGGCCCGCGGCTCGTCCGAGGGCGCGGCGCTGCCTGCGGATCCGCGGCGCGCCGTCCTCGGCGGCGGGCTGTCCTTCCGCGGGGAGATCACCGGGGAAGGCGACTTCCACATTTACGGCCGCTTCGAGGGCGAGATCGACGTCTCCGGGCGCGTCCTCGTCGCCGAAGGCGCCGAGGCGGACGCCAACATCAATGGCGCGGCCATCGTCATCGGCGGCAGGGTGCGCGGCAACCTCTCCGCCACCACTCATCTCGAGATCCTCCCGACCGGCGTCCTCACGGGCACGCTCAAGGCCGGCAGCTTCTCCGCGGCCGAAGGCTCGTCCGTCAAGGGCGAGATCTGGCTCGAGCGCGCACAGCCCGTCGGCATGGACGACACCAGGAGTGGAACCGCGCCTGGAGCACGCGAGTGAGCGAACTCCTGACGCGTCTCCTGGCCTCGCGCTGGGGTCGCTGGGCTGGCATCGGCCTCGTGGGGCTGCTCGTCGTGGGCCTCGCCTGGGGCGCCTGGGCGCTCTGGAGTGCCCGCTATGAGTCTCAGGGCGGTACGGCCATGGCCCAGGCCCGGATCATGGTCGCCCAGGCGCAGGCCCCGACCGCGACCGCGGAGTCCAAGGAGCGCGCCCAGCGGGCCCTGGAGGAGGTCATCGCGGAGTACCCCAGGCTCAGCTCGGCGGCCCTGGCGGCCTATCAACTCGGGAACATTCGCTTCGCGGCCGCTCAGTACCCGCAGGCCCGCGCGGCCTACAACGTGGCGAAGGCCAAGGCTCGCTCCGCGACCCTGGGCGCACTGGCCTCGCTCGGCACGGGCTATACCTTCGAGGCGGAGAAGAACTACGAAGCGGCCGAGAAAGCTTATCGGGACATGCTTGGCGGCGCCAGGCCTCAGGACTTCCTTTATGAGGAGGCCATGTCGGATGTGGCCCGGGTCCAGGAGCTCGGCGGCAAGCGGACCGCCGCCGTCGAGACCTATCAGAGAATCCTGAAAGACCTGCCCGACGCCCGCCGCGCCGACGAGATCAGGGCGCGGCTGGCCAGCCTGCAGTCCGAAGCCAAGCCGTAGAGCCCCTAGGTTCTCGAGCCCGCGCCTCGCTCTCCCAGCGTCAGTGTCTGATAAGAAGCATTATGTCAACTAGAGTTCTCGCCGATGCGGTGGGCTACGCAGTGGACCTGGGCCACCACGATTCCATTTTCGGTTCGCACGACCACCTCGTAGAACCCGGCCCGCCTGCCCTGCTTGATCTCCTTGGCCTCGGCGAGCAGACGCGAGCCCGCCGGCACGGCGGCGAGGAAGCTGATCGTCATGTTCAACGCCACGGCGGGCTCGCTGTGGGCATTGCAGGCCGACCCGAAGGCGATGTCGGCCAGCGAGAAGATGACCCCGCCGTGGGGGTAGCCCTGGAAGTTGACCATGTGGGGCTGGAGCGACAGCGCGAGGCGGCAGGAGCCGCGCCCCAGGGCGAGGTACTCGATCCCGAGAGCCCGCGCCCAGGGGTCGTCCTGGATTCGCGCCCGGAGCGCCTCCGGTATGGGCTCAGCCGTCACTGGATGGTCGCGGTGAGGATGAAGCTCGACTCGCTCGAGGACTGCTGCTGGCTGTAGCCCAGGATCTGACGCGTGACCTGGTTGATGCCCCGCGTGCCGCCGCCGATCCGCATGGCGCGGCCATTGGGCACGATCACATCGGTCACGGCCTCGGTGAACTCGATGCTGCGGCCGCCGTCGGGCGTGAAGTAGCTGACCTGCGGGGTCAGCCGCACGCGGATCTGCCCACCGGGGAGGATGGTCGGGCTGACGACGAGGGTCGTGCCCACGCGCTGCCACGCCGTCCCCCGCGCCACATAGCCCTGCCCCGTGGCGTAGTCGCGGAGCCAGGCGATCACGGTGTAGGGCACCTCGGTCGCCAGCGTCATCGTGGCCGTGCCGCCGTCCGAGACGACCGTGAAGACGCCATTGGTCCGGGTCGTGCGAGTCGTCGTGTCCTCGACGCCCAGGCCTCCCCGGCCGCGCGTGCGCTTGCCGTCCTGGATGATGACGCTGCCCTGACCCTGGGCGCCCTGGCGGCTGTCCTGGCTCTGCTGCTGGAACTCGAGGACGACCTTGACCGGCCGTCCGGTCTGCGAATCTCCCGGGGAGGCGGCCGCCACCAGGGCCCCGGCCAGGAGCCAGGCCCGCCACGCCGTGGACAGGCTCATCGCCCTATCCCGGGATCTGCGCCTCTTCGGGCAGGCGGTCCCAGACGGGCTTCCACTCGGGCACGCGGAGGCCCACGGCTTCGGCCTTTTCCTTGACCTCGGCGGCGAAGCTCTGCCGCACCTCGTCATTGTCGCGGAGCTTGAGGCGGTACTTGCGGTACACGGCGTTCTTGGCTGAGCCCGGGCGGCCGAAGATGTTCATCGTGCGGGTATACCACTTCTCGAAGGTCACCTGCGCCTCGGCGCGGGTCTTCGGGTCCTCCGCGAGCTTCCTGACCCAGAATTCGCCGTGGCGGATGTGGAACTTCTCCTCCTTGAAGATGCCCTCGATGGCCCGGACCCACGGCCCGTAGGAGCAGTGGCGCGCGTCCTCGAGCTGATGTCCAGCGCCGCGGTCCATGCAGAAGTTGAAGAAGATGAAGTCCGCCCAGGTCTCGATCGGATAGTAGAAGATGTTGACGCGCTTGTCCGAGGTGATGCGCGTCGTGCCGAGATCCGCCGAGCCGTCGATCCGCATCGCGAAGGCCTCGTCGTGCGCTCGCACGTGGGCCTCGACGTCGACCCCCAGGTCGCCCAGGAGCCCGTACATCACGGCGGCGTGGCGGTGCTCGTCCTTGACGATCTGGGCGACGACGTGCTTTTCCTCGACCCCGGGCGCCTTCATGATCCACGGCACGTAGCCGTAGCCACCCGCCAGCTCCGAGTCGGCCTGCATGGTCATCAGATGAATCAGGTTGTCCCGGTATTCCTCGGTCATCTCCTCGGCCGACTCGATGCGCTCGCCGCGCTCGATCCGCGCCAGGAGCTCCCCTTCCGTCACGCGTCCGCTCATATCATCTCCTTTCCACCCGGCGTACCGCCTTCCCCTGATAGTGCGGCGCCAGGTGCTCCACCGTCAACAGCGCCGCCTCGGTCTCCAGGGTCCAGATCATCACGCCGCTATCCGAGCGTCACCTGGGTCACCAGCCATGTCTGGCGCGCGACGAAGCGCATGATGCTCTCGGCGAGCCTGACATCGGCCGACGCGTCGAGGCTGACGCGGTCCGGCAAGACATGCCGCACGTCGGGATAGGAGAGCAGCACGCGAAGGAGAGTCCGGATGCGGGAGTCTGGGGAGAGAAAGCCCAGACGGCCCGGATCGTCCACCGTCGGACCCCAGGCGCGCTGAAACGTCGCCTCGAGGCTCCGCGCCGCGGCGGCGGCGCTCACCGCGGGCGCTCGAGCAGGTTCCGGTAATGCCGGGCCATCACCTCGACCTGACGGGCCGAGGAAAAATCAGTCTCGGCGGCGCTCCTGGCCGCCCGCGCCATGCTCTCCCGACGCCCTGGATCGAGGAGCAGGCCGATGGCGGCGTCGGCCAAGTCTTCGGACTCGGACTTGGTGAGAAGCCCCGTCTCGCCGTCCCGCACCACCTCGTTGACCCCCGAGGCTCTGACGGCCACGGCCGGGAGCCCGCACGCATGTGCCTCGGCCAGCACCAGCCCCTGGGTCTCGGTCTCCGAGGCGAAGACAAAGAGATCGGCGGCCTGGTAATAGGGTGGCAACTCCTCGCGCCCGACGCCGCCCAGAAAATGGATCCGGTCCCGTGCGGGGCTCGCCGAGGCCAGGCGCGTGAGGGGCGCCAGGTGGCTTCCCTGCCCGACGAGGACCAGACGCGCGCCCGAGACCGCCTGGGCTATCGAGGCGAAGCTCTCGATGATCCGCTCGACGCTCTTCTCCCGGTCCAGCCGACCGACGTACAGGCAGAGTGGCGCCTCTGACGGGAAGCCGAGGCGGCGGCGGGCCGCCGCGCGGTCGCCGGGCTGGAAGCGGTCGAGCGGCACGCCGGTCGGCACGACGACGACCGGGCGGCGGACCCCGCGCGATGCCAGGTCCTGAGCGATCCGCGCCGAGGGCGCCACCACGAGGTCCACGGAGCTCGCAAAGCGGCAGGACAGCCGCACCGCCACCGCCGCCACGAAGCGCTCGGGCAGGGGGACGTAGTGCGCGTACTTCTCGTAGCGCGTGTGGTAGGTGAACACGACTGGCCGGCCGGCCGCGCGCGCGAGCCGGCGCGCTGTCGGGCCCAGGAGAAACGGGTGCTGCGCGTGGAAGATGTCGATCCCAAGCAGGCGGGTCGCGCGGGCCAGGCGCGGAGAGAGCGGCAGCGGCAGCGCGAAGCCCGGATAGGTCGGTGCGGGTAGGGACGGGTAACGGAACACGAAAGGCGGATCGACGGCGCCCCGAGCGGGAGCGGGAGCGGGAGCGAAGACCCAGGCGCGGTGGCCGAGGGTCTCGAGCCCCTCGCGGAGCGTCTCTACCGCGGTGGTGACGCCGCCGCGGAACGGCAGGTAGTTGTTGGTGAAGAGCCCGATGCGCATTCGCTACCGGCCGGCGACCCCAGCTGGTCCGCCACTACTCATCCGACGCGCCGGGCTCCCGGCCGCGCTCGATCTTGCCGAAGTCCCCGGGCTTGATCGAGTCGAGCCAGTCCTTGATCTTCTCCTGGTCCTCGGCGAGTCCCTTGCCGAGCTCCTGCTCCTTCGTGACCTCGACGTTCTTGGCCTTGACCACGACCTCCTCATCCACGAAGATGGAGGCCCCCACGCGCAGCGCGAGCGCGATCGCGTCCGACGGGCGCGAGTCCACCGTGATCTCCGCTGACCCCAGCTGGAGGTGGATGACGGCATAGAACGTGTTGTCGCGGAGATCGTTGACCACGACCTTGACCACCCGCGCGTCGAGCGACTCGAGGATGTTCTTGATCAGGTCGTGGGTCATGGGTCGCGCCGTCGTGATTTTCTCGAGCTCGAGCGCGATGGCGTTGGCCTCGAAGAGCCCGACCCAGATGGGCAGCGAGCGCTTCTCCTCCTCGTCGCGCAGGATGATGATGGGCATGTTCGAGAGGGGATCGAGGGCCAGTCCTTTCACCTTCATCTCGAGAAACATGGCCGTCCCTTTCCTGGATCGCGGCTAGACTGCGGCCGCCAGCACGCGCCCGAGCGCGCCGGAGCCGGCGAGCTCGCCGCGCAGGCTGTGGGGCAACGCCTGGGTGATCAGCACGGGCACGACCTCGCCCAGCAGGTCGCGCCCGTGGGGGTCGAAGTTCACGGCGCGGTTGCAGCGGGTGCGGCCGGCGGTTTCCTCCGAGTTCCTGCGCGAGACGCCGTCCACCAGCACGGGCAGGACACGGCCCTCGAGAGCACGGCTCCTCGCCGCCCCCACCCGGCCTGCCACGTCGAGGATCCGGCTGTTCCGCAGCGCCTTGACCTCCTCGGGGACCTGGTCCGGCATGACCGCGGCCGGGGTGCCCGGGCGACGCGAGTAGCGGAAGACGAAGACGTTGTCGTACTGGACGCGCTCGACCATGTCCACCGTCTGCTCGACGTCCGCGTCGGTCTCTCCCGGGAATCCGACGATGAGATCGGTCGAAAGCGCGATGCCGGACACCGTGTCCACGAGCTCGGCGATCAGCTCGAGATAGCGGGCGCGCGTGTAGCCCCGGTTCATGCGCTCGAGCAGGCGATCCGAGCCCGACTGGAGCGGCAGGTGGAGGTACTCGACCACCTTGGGCACGTCGCGAATGGCCTGCATGAGACGCCGGGTCAGGTTGTAGGGATTCGAGGTGGTGAAGCGGATTCGCTCGATGCCGTCGATCTCGTTGACCTGCTCGAGGAGCGCGGCCAGATCCGTGGCGGGGTCAAGGTCGCGACCATAGGCATTGACCGTCTGGCCGAGCAGGGTGACCTCGCGCACGCCCGAGGCGGCGAGTCCCCGGATCTCCGACAGGATGGCCGCGGGCGAATGGCTCCGCTCGCGGCCACGCGTGACGGGCACGACGCAGAAGGTGCATCGCTTCTCGCAGCCCTCCATCACCGTCACGAAGGCCTTGAGCTGCCGGCGGGCATCGGGCCGGGCCGTGATCTTCACCAGCGGCGCCTCGCCCGTCTCGAGCACCGGGGCGCCCGTGGCCCGCGCGCGCGCGACGAGCTCGCCCACACGCGACACGGCGGCCGAGCCGAAGACCAGGTCCACCGACGGGGCGCGCTCCTGGATCTTTCCCTGCCAGAGCTGCGCCATGCAGCCCATGACACCGATCAGGACGTGCGGGCGCTCGCGCTTGAGCTGCTTGAGCTCGCCCAGGCGCGAGAAGACCTTGTCTTCGCACTTCTCCCTGATCGCGCAGGTGTTGAGCAGGATGAGGTCGGCGTCCTCGGCTGCTTCCGTCAATTCGTACCGCTCGCGTCGGAGCAGACCGGCGACACGCTCCGAGTCGTACTCGTTCATCTGACAGCCGTAGGTGATCAAGTGAAGTTTTGGCATAAAAGATCGGTAGTTACGTTAGCATCCGACCTCCGGCCTGTCAAACATGCGACCCGGTCAGGCGGATTCTTCGAAGACGCCGATGCTGCGAAACTTCTGGGCCCGCTGCGCGACGAGGTCGCCAGGCGACACGGAGCGGAGCTCCCAGAGCGCCTCTCGGAGGGCCGAGCGAAGATTGGCCGCCGTCTCCTCCCAGTTCCTGTGAGCGCCGCCGACAGGCTCGGGGACGATCCCGTCGATCACGCCGAGGCGTTGCAGATCCGCCGCCGTCACGCGCATGAGCTCGGCCGCCTCCGGGGCCTTCGAGGCCTCGCCCCAGAGTATGGCCGCGCAGCCCTCAGGCGAGATCACCGAGTAGATCGCGTGCTCGAGCATGAGCACCCGGTTGCCGACCCCGATGGCCAGCGCTCCGCCGCTGCCTCCCTCGCCCGTGACGACGCACACGATGGGCGTCCCGAGCCCGGACATCTCCCGCAGGTTCCGGGCTATGGCTTCGGCCTGGCCTCGCTCTTCGGCGCCGAGGCCGGGATAGGCGCCGGGCGTATCGATGAACGTCAGAATGGGCTTGCCGAACTTGGCCGCGAGCTCCATCAGCCGCAGCGCCTTGCGGTAGCCTTCCGGATGCGGCATGCCGAAGTTGCGCGCGATGTTCTCGCGGGTGTCGCGGCCCTTCTGATGACCCAGGACCACGACGGGCTGCCCCTCGAAGCGCGCGAGACCCCCCACGATGGCCTTGTCGTCACCGAAGACCCGGTCGCCGTGGAGCTCGACGAAGTCATCGAGCAGCAGGCGGAAGAAGTCGAGCGTGTGCGGACGCTTCGGGTGCCGCGCGAGCTGCGCCCGCTGCCAGGGGCTGAGCCCGCCGTAGACCTTCTGCTGGAGCCGCCTGAGCCGCTCCTCGAGACGGCCGATCTCGTCCCGTGCCGCCTGCGGATCCTCGGCGGCCCGAAGCTCCGCGATCCGGTTCTCCAGCTCGAGGAGGGGACGCTCGAACTCAAGCTCGTCGGGCATATTCGACGAGTATACTGCCCGGCCCGAGGAGCCCCTCGACTTTCGCGAGCAGCGCCTCGTCCGGGGCGACCGACAGGCCCTTGGCGCGTACCACGACCTCCTGCTCGTCGAGCAGCACGTGGACGAAGAGCGGCGTCGGCCCCGGGTGGGCCTCGCAGAGCCCGCGCACCGCGGCGAGCACGCTCGACGCCTCCTCGGCGCTCGCGCGCACGCGGATCCGGCAAGTATGCGCGCTCTCCGCGCCCGGCAACCCGCCGGCGGCCATCCCGCTGTCCGCTCCGTTGCGGCGAGGCGGCCCGCGCCTCTCGTCGGCGCGGGCCTGGGCGATGGTCGCCTCGTCCAGAGGCTTGACCTCCTCCGCCAGGACCACGCGCCCCTTATCGCTATCGTCGACGCGGCCGCGCACGAGCACGGGTCCCCTGTGCCTCAGCGCCACGGCGCAGGCGCGGTACGGCTCGGGGAAGACCGTGAGCGGCACGGAGCCGTCCACCAGCTCGAGCATGGCGAACGCCATGCGGTTGCCGCTCTTGGTTGCATTCTCCTGAAGCCCGCTCACGAGACCGAGGAGGAGAACGCGCGAGGCGACGGGGCGCGCGGCGAGATCACTCGCCGAGGCCGCCTTCAGGTGAGCCGCGACCTCTCGGTACTCGTCGAGCGGATGGCCCGAGAGATAGAAGCCGAGCACCTCTTTCTCGTAGCCCAGCAGCTCCTCGCTCGGCCATTCGGGCACCTGTGCCTCCGCCCGTGGAGGCATGGCGGCGCGGGCCCCGGCCGGCGCGGCCGGCGGTGTCTCGAAGAGAGACCCCTGCCCCTCCTCGCGGTCCCGCTGACTCCGCTGCCCGGCCTCCATGGCCTGGTCGAGGCCCGAAAGCAGGCCCGCGCGGGTGTCGCCGAGCGCGTCGAAGGCCCCGGCCTTGATCAGGCTCTCCACGACGCGCCGGTTGACGAGGCGAAGATCCACGCGCGCGCAGAAGTCCCCGAGCCCCGTGAACGCGCCCGCTTTCAGCCGCGTCTTGACGATCCCGTCGATGGCGCTGCCGCCGACGTTCTTGATGGCGGCCAGGCCGAAGTGGATGGTGTCGCCGACCACGGTGAAGCGCGCGCCCGAGACGTTGACGGCAGGCGGCTCCACGCAGAGCCCCATGCTCCGGCACTCCTCCATGTACTGGACGATCTTGTCCGTCTTCTCCATCTCGGAGGTGAGCAGCGCGGCCATGAACTCGACGGGATGGTTCGCCTTGAGATACGCGGTCTGGTAGGCGACGAGACCGTAACACGCCGCATGCGAATTGTGGAGCGCGATCCCGTTGGCGAGAAAGCTCCGAGCCCCGGGGACCTCGACGTCGAACGTCGGCTCTTCACCCTCCAGCGTGAAGCTTCGCACGCGCGACCAGGAGATCGGCGTCTCCGTCAGGGTGGCGAGCGCCGGCGAGTCCAGGCGTCGGCCCAGGATTGCCAGCGTCTCCCGCCTGATGCTCCGCGTGCGCCCATCGGCGAAGAGCAGACGTCCCGAAATCCCGAGCCCGCGGCAGCCCGCGCGGAGACTCGGGTACGACTTGAGAATCGCTTCGCGCAGCGGCTGGAGGCACAGCTCCATGGGCACCACGTCCCCTGTCCCTCGCGCGAGGCGCAGGGGCCGGTCACGGAATGAGGCGGCGAGCCTCTCCAGCGCCTGGCGTTTCAGCCCGAGGAGGTGTGGGCCGACCACGCTGCTGAAGCGGGCGACAATCGCCGGGCCGCCGAGTAGGCGGACGGTGAAACCCTGACGCCGACCGCCGCGGTAGGACAAGGGCTTTCTGTGGATCGTGGCCGAGAGTCCGAGCTTGAGCAGCAACCGCCTCGCATCCTCGGCCAGTCCCTCGGACGAGGTGGCGTAGGCGATCGACCGCGCCTTCTCGTGGATGCACCCGTCACGCTGGAAGAGCTTGGCGACGAGGACGGCCAGCGCGCGCTCGTCCCAGCGGTCGACCACGGCGGGCACCCGCTTGTCGAGAGCGCCCAGCCACCGGAGCCCGCACTCCTCGAAGAGGAAGGTCACCGCGGCCGACGGCTCGGGACGATCGCCGCAGGCCGGGCGCATCGACGACGCGCTGTCCGCTCTCCGACGCTCGACGCGAGCGACGGTATTCGGAAAGGCCGCGAGCACCCGCGCCATGTCCGCGACCTCATCGGCCTCGCTGGACGACAGACAGAAGCGTCCCGTAGAGCCCAGAGACGCTTCAGAGAGTGCATAGCCGAGCAGCGCCGCGTGGCAATCGGGCACCGACGTGGTCCCCGCCGGCAGCTCCCGCGCGACGGCCGCGAAATCGTCGACCGTGAGCTCTTCGGCATTCACCCAACCCCGTTGGGTGAAGACCGGATGGTCGGGAGTGCAGCGGACCCACATGCCGTTGTCCAGTCGAAGCCGCCCGACCGGGCGGACACCGCTTGGCCGCACCGCAAGCGCCGGGAAGGGGCCGTCCTTGGTCAGGACACGATCCCCTCGTCGCACCTCGGTGATCGGCTTTCGCGTCCCGTCGGCCATCTCGATCTGTGCCTCCCCCGTCAGGCACTTGTTGAATCCGTAGCCCGCGAACTTCTCGATGAGATCCCAGATCCGCTCGGCCTTTCGGCCGTCGACCTGGTTGGCGCGGCAGCCCACGAGGAACTTCGCCCGCTGGGCGGCCATAAGCTCGCGGTCCTTCTTCCCCATGGCTTTGCGCAAGGTGTCGGCCTCGCCGAGCGTGAAGCCCGCGAGCTCGGCCGCGAGACCCATCACCTGCTCCTGGTAGACCATGATCCCGTAGGTCTCGTGGAGATATTTCTCCATCAGCGGATGCTCGTACGTGATCGGCGCCCGCCCGTGCTTGCGGTTGATGAACTCCGGGATCAGCTCCATGGGCCCGGGCCGGTAGAGGGCGACCATGGCGATGATGTCCTCGATACGGGTGGGCGTGAGGCTGCGGAGCGCGTCCCGCATTCCCGCAGACTCCAGCTGGAAGACCCCGAACGTCCGTGCCTCCGTGAGGAGCTCGTAGGTCCTCGCATCATCCAGCGGCAGCGACTCCGGGTCGAGCGCCTGGCCCCTGGACTCCTTCACGAGCCGCACCGCGTCGGCGATCACCGTGAGCGTCCGGAGCCCCAGGAAATCCATCTTCAGCAGGCCGAGCTTCTCGATCGGCCCCATGGCGAAGCCGGTGATGAGCTCGGGCCGCTTCGGATCCTTGTACAGCGGCACGCGGTCCATCAGAGGCGCATCGGAGATGACCACGGCCGAGGCGTGCACCGAGGCGTGACGCGTGCATCCCTCGAGGGTGCGGGCCATGCCCCAGAGCTCGCCCACCCGCGGATCGCGCTTGACCTGCTCGGCCAGCGTCGGCGCCTTCTCGAGGGCGTCGTCGAGCGTGATGTTGAGCGGGAAGCCCGGGACCAGCTTGGCGATCCGATCCGCCTCTCCGAAGGAGAAGCCCATGACGCGCGCGACGTCGCGGATCACGGCCTTGGCGCCCATGGTGCCGAACGTGATGATGTGGGCGACGCGGTCGGCGCCGTACCGATCCACGACGTAGCGGATGACCTCGTCGCGCCGGTCGTCCGCGAAATCGATGTCCATGTCGGGCATGGACACCCGCTCCGGGTTCAGGAATCGCTCGAAGAGGAGCCCGTAGCGCACAGGGTCCACGTTGGTGATGCCGAGGCAGTAGGCCACCAGCGACCCGGCCGAGGAGCCGCGTCCGGGCCCGACGGCGATGCCCTGCCGGCGGGCGTAGGTGATGAAGTCCCAGACGACGAGGAAGTAGCCCGAGAAGCCCATCTTCGAGACAACCGACAGCTCGTACCGGAGGCGCTCCACGACCGCATCGGCGGGCGAGCTGCCGTAGCGCCGCGTCAGACCCTCCAAGGCCAGGCGCTCGAGGTAGGAGTCGAGGGTATGCCCGGCGGGCACGTCGTAGTTCGGCAGGTGGAATTGCCCGAACGCCAGGTCGAGCGTGCAGCGCTCCGCGACGGCGAGCGTGTTGCGAAAAGCCTCGGGCAGGTCCTTGAACACCGCGCGCATCTCGTCGGCCGACTTGAGGTAGAACTCCTCGGTCGAGAAGCGCCAGCGGTTCGGGTCGCTCATGGCGGAGCCCGTCTGGATGCAGAGCAGCGCCTCGTGCGCCCGCGCGTGGCCCGCCTCGACATAGTGCGAGTCGTTGGTGCCGCAGAGCGGCGCTCCGATCCGCCGCGCGATGCGCACGGTCCCGTCGGTCACCTTCGCCTGCTCCTCGAGACCGTGGGACTGGACCTCCATGAAGTACGAGTCCGTGCCGAAGACCTCCTGGTACCAGCCAGCCGTCTCGAGCGCCTTGGCGTCCTCGCCCGCCGAGAGCATCCGGCTCACTTCCGAGTTCAGGCACCCGGAGAGCACCAGCAGGCCCTGCGCGTGCTGGGCCAGGAGCTCGCGGTCGACGCGGGGCTTGTAGTAGAAGCCCTCGAGATAGGCCTTGGAAACCAGCTTGATGAGGTTGCGATACCCCGCCTCGTCGCGGACCAGCACGGTCGCGTGGCTCGCGCCCTCGTATCCCCCGTCCTGGGGCGATCGGTCGAAGCGGCTGCCAGGCGCGACGTAGAGCTCGCAGCCGACGATCGGGGTGATGCCGGTCTGCTTGCAGGCCGCGTAGAAGTCGATGGCGCCGAAGAGGTTGCCGTGGTCGGTGAGCGCGAGCGCCGGAAAGCCGAGCTCGGCTGCCCGGGCGATGAGCCCGACGTCTCGCTCCTTCTTGCCCTCGCCCGGGACGCGCTCGATCTTCTCGAGCTGCGCGGCGCCGTCCAGCAGGCTGTACTCCGAGTGGACATGGAGATGGACGAAATCGGCGCGAGGGGCGCCGCCGTCCTTGCCAGCGCCGTCTACTCCCATTCGATGGTGCTGGGGGGCTTGGAGGAGATGTCGTAGACGACGCGGTTGACGCCCTTGACCTCGTTGATGATGCGCGAGGAGATGCGACCGAGGAGGTCATAGGGCAGCCGCGCCCAGTCGGCCGTCATGGCGTCCTGGCTCGTCACGGCGCGGAGCGCGACCACTTGGGCGTAGGTGCGGAAATCGCCCATGACTCCGACGGTGAGCACCGGTAACAGGACGGCGAACGCCTGCCAGACCTCACGCTCGAGGCCTGCGCGGCGCACCTCGTCCTGGACGACGGCGTCAGCCTCGCGCAGCACCGCGAGCCGCTCCTCGGTCACCTCGCCCAGGATGCGGATGGCCAGCCCTGGGCCCGGAAAAGGCTGGCGCCAGATGATGTGGGGCGGGAGCCCCAGCAGGGCTCCGACCTCTCTGACCTCGTCCTTGAAGAGCTCGCGCAGTGGCTCGAGCAGCTTGAACCTCATGTCAGGGGGCAGCCCGCCGACGTTGTGGTGCGTCTTGATCGTGGCCGATGGGCCCTTGAAGGATACCGACTCGATGACATCCGGATACAGCGTGCCCTGCGCGAGCCACGGGATGTGGCCGAGCTTGCGCGCCTCCTGCTCAAAGACGGCGACGAACTCGGAGCCGATGTGCTTCCGCTTGGCTTCGGGATCTGTGACTCCACGCAGACGATCTAGAAAACGCCTGGTTGCGTCCACATGGATAAGGTTGATCTTGAACGCATCCCGGAAGGTCGACACGACGGCCTCCGCCTCGCCCTGACGCAGGAGTCCATTGTCCACGAAGAGGCAGGTCAGCTGATCGCCGAGGGCTTGGTGGAGCAGGACGGCGACCACCGAGGAGTCCACGCCGCCGGACAGCGCGCAGAGCACGCGGTCCCGCCCCACCCGCTCCCGGATCGCCGCGACCTCCGTGTCGACGAAGGAGGCCATCGACCAGTCGCCCTTGGCGCCGCAGGCCGCGAGGAAGTTCCGCAACACCGTCTTGCCCTGCTGCGTATGCGCGACCTCGGGGTGGAACTGCACCGCGTAGAGCCGGCGCTCGCCATCGGCCATGGCCGCCACGGGACAATTGTCGGTGGAGCCGAGGCGGACGAAACCCTCGGGCGGCTTCATCACCGTGTCCCCATGACTCATCCACACCCTGGAGCGGCCGCCTGGATCCGGCTTCATCCCGTCCAGCAGCCCTCCCCGGCCCTCGAGCAGGAACTCCGCCGGACCGTACTCGCGTCGATTCGCTGGCACGACCTCGCCACCCAGGAGGTAGCCCATGACCTGCATGCCGTAGCAGATGCCGAGCACGGGGATGCCCGCCTCGAAGAGCCGCTTGTCGGGCAGCGGCGCCCCGTCGTCGTAGACGCTCGCGGGGCCGCCAGAGAGGACAAGGCCCTTGTAGCCCTCGGAGAGGATCCTCTCGACCGGTTCCGTGCACGGGAGGATCTCGGAATAGACGGACAGCTCACGAATGCGGCGGGCGATCAGCTGGGTGTACTGCGACCCGAAATCCAGGATACCGATTTTGTCCATTCTGAAGGTTAAACGTGGAAGATCATGGTTGGCGGTTTGGCCTCTTCGCGCACGCGCTCATCTGAAGCTTAAACGTCGATGATCATGGTTGGCGGTTTGGCCTCTTCGCGCAAGCGCTCATCTGAAGCTTAAACGTCGATGATCATGGTTGGCGGTTTGGCCTCTTCGCGCACGCGCTCATCGGGGGCGTCCAATCGATGGTCTGGCCTCTCAAACCGCGCGGCCTTTCGCTCAAAGAGCCTCCGAGTGGCGCACGGTGAAGCTGGACCAGGCCCTCCGCGCTTGGCAGGCGGCCCGGCGTTGCATCACGGCCCTAGCGCGGCGTGCCCAGCTTCTGCGCGCGCTGGAACACCTTGCCTTCAGTCTTGATGGACGGGGCGATGATGAGCTCGGTCTGCTGGAGCTCCCTGATGTTCATGGCGCCGACCGAGCCCATGCAGGTGCGGATGGCCCCGACGAGGTTGAGCGTACCGTCCTCCGTGAACGCCGGTCCGAAGAGGATTTGCTCGAGCGGTCCGGCCACGCCCACGCGAATCCTGGTTCCCCGCGGCAGGTTAGAGTGCGGCGTCGCCATGCCCCAGTGGTAGCCGCGCCCCGGCGCCTCCTGGGCGCGAGCGAAGGCAGAACCGATCATCACGGCGTCGGCGCCGGATGCCAGGGCCTTGCAGATGTCGCCACCGCTGGTCATCCCGCCGTCGGTGATAATCGGCACGTAACGGCCGGTGCGCTTGTAGAAGAAGTCGCGGGCCGCCGCCGAGTCCGCCGTCGCGGTCACCTGTGGCACGCCAAGCCCGAGCACTTCCCGGCTCGTGCACGCCGCGCCCGGGCCGACGCCGATCAGCAGCGCGTCGACCCCGCACTCCATCAGCTCGAGGCAGGCCTCGTACGTCACCACGTTGCCGACGATGAGGGGGATCGAGAGATGCTTCTTGAGCTGGCGGAGGTCGACCGGCTTGTACTCGGTAGCGACGTGACGCGCCGTCGTGACTGTGGACTGGACCACGAAGAAGTCGGCGCCAGCTTCCTCGGCGATCTTGGCGAAGCGCTCGGCGCGCTGGGGAATGGAGGAGACCACGACCGGGCCGCCACCCTTCTTGATCTCCGAGATGCGCTTGTGGATCAGCTCTTCCTTGATGGGCTCGCCGTAGATGCCCTGGATGATCTTGGTCGCTTCTTCGAGGCTCGCGGAGGTGATGTGGTCGAGGACTTCATCGGGATTCTCGTAGCGGGAGAAGATGCCCTCGAGGTTGAGAACGGCCAGCCCGCCGAGCCGGCCCATCTCGATGGCGAGCTTGGGGCTGACGACACCGTCCATGGCTGCGGCGATGATGGGGATCTGGAAGCGGTGACCGCCGAGGTCCCAGGAGATGTCGACCTCGCTGGGATTGATGGTGATCGCCCCCGGAACCAGAGCGATATCGTCGAAGCCGTACGCCGCCCGGGCCTTGCGCCCGCGCCCGACCCACATTCCCATACGCTGTCGTCCTCTCCAGACCCTGGGAGCCGCCGCCCCACCGAGCCCCGTATATAGAGAACCGCCGGCCGCGACCTACCGTATTTAGGGGCAGAGTATACGGGAGGCCGCCCGGGGTGTCAACCGCGGTCGGGCGCCGGCGGCGCCTCCCCGGGGTTCGCGCGCTCCCACAGGCGGCGCAGACCCTCGAGGGTGAGGTCGGGGTTGACCACGTCGATGCTCCGCGCGACGCCGTGCATCAGCGCAGCGAGGCCCCCGGTCGCGACGACCTTCACGGGCGCCCCCATCTCGGCGCGGATCCGCTCCACGAGGCCGTCGACGAGGCCCGCCCAGCCGTACGTGACGCCCGACTGGATATTCGTTACCGTGTTGCGTCCGATCGCCTCCTTCGGCTTCAGGAGCTCGACGCGGTAGAGACGCGCGGCGCGCGAGATGAGGGCCTCCGAGGCCGTGACGAGACCCGGAGCGATGGCGCCGCCGATGAACTCCCGCCGGGCGTTGACGCAGTCGAACGTCGTGGCCGTCCCGAAGTTGATCACGATCAGCGGCGCGCCGTAGAGCGCGATGCCCCCCACGATGTCGCAGAGCCGGTCGGAACCGACCTCCTGTGGCGCGTCCACCAGGAGCGGCACGTCGCTCATCCCGGGCTCGACGGTGAACGGGTGCCCGCCGAAGTACGCCTCGGCCATGCCCTCGAGCGTCTGCTGCACCGTCGGCACCACGTTGGAGATGGCGACGCCCCGGATCTTCTGCTGCTCGATGCCCCGCGTCGCGAGCAGAGTCTGGATGAAGACTCCGTACTCGTCGGCCGTCTGCTCCCGCCGCGTGGTGAGCCGCCACGAGACCAGGAGCTTCGAGCCCTGGCAGACGCCGATCTTGAAATTCGTGTTGCCGACTTCAATGAGCAGGAGCATGGTCAGCCTCCGTCGTCACTTCGCCCGCCAGAACCCGCACCGTCTCGCCGGCATCGGTGCGGAGCACGAGCGCACCGTCAGGAGCCAGGTCTATCGCCACGCCCTCGACCCCGCCGGCCCCCCGGGCCCGCCGACCGATGGTCCAGGTCCTGGCGAGCCAGGCCTCGCGGATGGCTTCGAGGCCGCCCGCGAGGAACTGCCCGTATCGCAGGTCGAGCGCCGCCAGCACCGAGTCGAGGACCGCCTCCACCTCGAAAGCCGCGCCGGATGCCAGCCGGAGCGACGTCGCCGTCTCGCGGACCTCGTCCGGGAAGGCCGTCTCGTTGACGTTGATGCCTATCCCCAGGATCACGCGGAGGAGGGCGCCGGCCGAGTCGGTCGAGGCCTCGGGGAGAATGCCCGCAACCTTGCGCCCGTCCACGAGCACGTCGTTGGGCCAGCGGATCGCGGCGGGCACTGCCGCCACCTCTCGGAGCGCGTCGACGACGGCGACGGCGGCCACGAGCGAGAGCCTCGGCGCCGCGCCGGGCGCGATGCGCGGGCGAAGGACGACGGACATGAGGAGATTCTGTCCAGGACAGTCGAGCCATCCGCGACCGCGCCGCCCCCTGCCCTGGGTCTGGTGCGTCGCGGTGACCACGACGCCCTCCGGCACCCCCGCCGAGGCCAGCCGCGCGGCCTCGGCCTGCGTCGAGGCGATCGCACCCAGCCGGTGGATGGTGTGGCCGAGCCGCTGGGCGGGCGGGACCGGTGTCACTCGAGGGCAGCCAGGCTCTGGGTGAGCTTGCCCACGATCTCCTGCTGCTCGTCGAGGCGCTCACGCTCGCGAGCCACGACCTCGGCAGGCGCCCGTTCGACGAAATCCCGACGCGCGAGCTTGCCCGCGAGGAACTCGATCTCCTTGCGCGCCCGCTCGATCTCCTTGGTGAGGCGCGCGCGCTCGGCCGCCACGTCCACGACGCCATGGAGATGAACGAAGACATCCACGCCGGGCGCCACGACGTGGGCCGACTGCGGCGGCCGCTCCGCGCCCGGCGCCACGCGCAGCCTGGCCTTGGCCAGGGCGGCGACGAGCGCGGTCGCGGCCTCGAGAGGCCTGACCGCCTCGGCCGTGGGACGCACGGTCACCTCGACCTCGACGGACGGGGAGATCCGGCTCTCGCTCCGCACTGTCCGGATCGCGCTGACCACGGCGATGACCGGCGCCATCTCCCTCTCGACGGCCGCGTCGCGTTTCCGCCCCGCCTTCGGGAACGGCGCCACCATGATGGATCTGGCCGAGCCTGGAATTGACCTGGCGGAGCCTGCGATGGACTCGCCCTCGGGGGGAAGCCGCTGCCAGATATCTTCCGAGATGAATGGCATGAACGGATGCAGCAGACGGAGCGTCGCCTCCAACGTCTTGACGAGTGTTCGCTGCGTCACGGCCCGCGCGACCGGATCGTCCGCCCGGTAGAGGCTTCGCTTGGCCATCTCGAGATACCAGTCGCAGAACTCGTGCCAGAGGAACTGGTAGACGGCCGAGGCCGCGTCGTTGAACCGGTAGGCCTCGAGCGCCTTTCGAACGGCGGCCGTCGTGGCGCGGAGGCGGCTCGCTATCCAGCGGTCCGGGACCGAGGGCTTGCCCTTCTTCGCCAGCGCCGGATCATAGCCGTCCAGGTTGGTCAGCACGAAGCGGGAGGCGTTCCAGATCTTGTTGGCGAAATTCCGGTAGCCCTCGATCCGGTCCTCGGAGAGCCTGATGTCCCGGCGTGGATATAGACCTCGCGGAAGGGCACCTCGCCCATGAACTTGAGCCCGAGCATCGCCATCCGGGCGACCCAGAAGAAGAGGATGTCGAAGCCCGTGACGAGGCACGAGGTCGGATAGAAGGTCTTGAGATCCGGCGTGGGCTCGGGCCAACCAAGCGTGGAGAAAGGCCAGAGGCCCGAGGAGAACCACGTGTCGAGGACGTCGGGATCCTGCCGCGCCGGCCCGCCGCAGTCGGGGCACTCTGTCAGGTCGGTACGGGACACGTGCGGGCTGGCATCCCTCTCGCAGTACCAGATCGGGATGCGATGCCCCCACCAGAGCTGGCGTGAGATACACCAGTCACGGATATTCTCCATCCACTGGTAGTAGTTCTTGCTCCACGCGCGTGGCACGATCCGGATGCGCCCAGACCGCACCGCCTTGATCGCCGGCTCCGCCAGCGGCGTGATCCGCACGTACCACTGCTTGGAGATGAGCGGCTCGACCACGGTCTTGCAGCGGTAGCAGACGCCGACCGCGTGGCGGTAGGGCTCGATGCGCTCGACGAGCCCGAGCACCTGCATGTCCTCGACGATCCTCTTCCGGCACTCGAAGCGATCCATCCCCGCGTACTTGCCCGCAAGCGCGGTCATCTTGCCGTCGAACCCGATGACCGTGCGCACCGGCAGGTTGTGCCGCTTGCCGATCTCGAAGTCCACCGGGTCATGGCCTGGGGTGACCTTGATGACGCCCGTGCCGAACTTCGGATCGACGGCGCTGTCGGCGACCACGCGGATCCGGGTGGTGCCCTCGACCGATGCGATTTCGAGCGTCTGGCCGACGTACTTGGCATAGCGCTTGTCCTTCGGGTGCACGGCCACGCCCGTGTCGCCGAGCTTGGTCTCCGGGCGGACCGTCCCGAGGGTCAGCGGCCCGTACTTGATGTACACGAAGTCGGCGTCGCGCTCCTCGCGCTCGACCTCGAGATCGGAGAGCGCCGTCTGGCAGCGCGGGCACCAGTTGACGATATAGTCGCCCTGGTAGATCAGGCCCTCCTCCCAGAGACGCACGAAGACCTCGCGCACCGCCCGGGAGAGCCCCTCGTCCATGGTGAAGCGCTCCCGGCTCCAGTCGCAGGAGGCGCCCAGGCGCCTGAGCTGATTCGTGATGGTGCTGCCCGACTCCTGCTTCCACTTCCACACTCGCGCGATGAACGCCTCACGCCCGAGTCCCTCCTTCGTCTTGCCCTCGGCCACGAGCTGCCGCTCGACCACGTTCTGGGTGGCGATGCCGGCGTGGTCCGTGCCGGGCACCCAGAGGGCGTTGTAGCCGTCCATGCGCTTGTAGCGGATGAGAATGTCCTGGAGCGTCATGTTCAGCGCGTGGCCCATGTGCAGCGAGCCGGTGACGTTGGGAGGCGGAATGACGATGGAGTAGGGAGGCTTGGGCGAGGCCGCATCGGCGCGGAAGAGACCGCGCGTTTCCCACTCACGGTACCAGCGCGACTCGACACTACTCGGGTCGTAGCGGTCCGCGATCTCAGTCATGGTGAGCCATCATTGTAGCACGGGGGCTGCGCCCCTCAGACGCCAGCCCGACGGCCCGCGGCTCCACCAGAGCGCCCACGGCGAGCGCCGCCCGTCCGGCAGCGGCGCGCTCGCGGCGACCACCACCGTCCCCGGCGTCTCCGGACTCTGGACATCGCAGGCGACCTCGGGCGACAGCCCCCCGGGCAGCGTCGCGCGCAGTCCGGCATCAGGCACGAGCCCGGCGATGCCCCGGCCGTCGCCGGCGGCCGCCGCGGCGAAGAAGCGCGTCACGGTTGCCTGGAGCTCGCGGTGCCAGCCATTGAAGAGTCGCCGGCTCACGAGCTTGAGGCTGCCGGACGCTGCATCGACTCGATAGAGGTCTTCCTGCTCGCTCTGCACGTCGCACCCGGGCTTCCACCCGGGATAGCGGAGCTCATAGCGAATGAAGACCGTCTCCCGCACCACCGCGAGCCGGGCGACCCAGAGCGTCTCGCGAAACCGCTCGGCGCTCCGCCACGTCGCCGTGATCGAGCCGCCGCGCA
>WNGB01000987.1_pt2 | contig 46277 bp, 48 predicted proteins | sample 5400681 | NCBI WGS metagenome assembly WNGB01 (sample SAMN13153367, study PRJNA577476) | soil metagenome | isolation source: 115 cm soil or saprolite under grassland replicate 2 | place: USA:California | collected 2016-06-15
CTCCCTGGCAAGCGCCAGCCTGCCGCGCGCCAATGCGGTCAGAGCAAGCATCGGGTTTGCCCCCAGCGGGATGAGCAGTGCCTCGGCTTCGGCGATCAGGCGCTCGGGGGTCTCGTCTTCGCCCTGCTCCGCACCTGCGATCGCCTGGGCGAGCCGTGCGGCCACCACGTACCGCAGCGCGCGGATCTCCTCCGAGATTCGCGCACCTTCGGCCGAACGCGTGATCGCGTGGCGCACGGCTCCGCGATGAAGGTCGGCCCATGCCTCGAACACGAGCGTGTGGGCGAGCAGGCCCAGCCGTCCCTGCGTCCGAGCGGCCGATGCAGCTGCCCGGAGGAAAGGAAGTCCCAGATCCCACGCCCAGACGGACGACGCTGCGATGCCGACATCGAAGAGCTGCTCTGGATCGGACATGCCGACTGGAGACAGGTGTGCGATCTGCTCGACGACCTGTTTGCCCCTGCCGAGCGGATCGATCAACCCGAGGACTCGCAAGCGGACGGGGTCGTAGTAGGCCGGGAGCGTAATCTCGTCGGAGATCGCGGCGATCTCTCGCCGTGTCTCGTCGTCCAGTCGTTCCCAGTAGGCGCGCACAGCGACCGTGGCGAGCGCTTGGAGGGCTCGCTCCCCCTCGCCGCTGTCCGCCAGCTCACGCGCGATCCGCGCGAAGTCACGGATCGTGGCTGAGCCCGACCACGTGCTCTCGGCTATCTCCAGGTGGAACGAGGCCATCGCGTGTTCGGCAGCAGGAAGGCCGATCTGCTGCGCCGCGCTGAGCAAGCGCACGCTGTCACTCGGACGCCCGACCTCGCGCGCCAGGTCGCCTGCGAGGTAGAGCCGGTGTGCGCGGCGCTGTGGTTCGGCGGTCAGCTCTGCGGCTCGCTCGAAGGCTGAGACCGCGACGTCGCCGGCCCCGCGAAGCGTTGCCCGGTTTGCTGCAGCGTCGAGCGCCTCGGCGACCGCCTCGTCCGGCCCGGATGCGGCCGCGGCACGGTGCCAGACGGCGCGGTCAGGCTCGTCGGCGAGTGCCTCGGCGAGGGCAGCGTGTGCGCTGCGAAGCTCGTCGGCCGTTGCCGCCTGTGTCACCGCCGAGACGATCAGAGGGTGCCGGAATCGAAATCCTCCCGAGGCCAGCTTTCCGAGGCCGGCGGCGACAGCCGGCGTCAGGTCGTCGGGCTCCAGCGGTCGCCTGGCCGCCCGGCTCAGCTCGGCGAGATCGACATCGTCGAGCGCTGCGAGAAGAAGCAGGCCCTGCACGTCCGTGCCGAGAGTCGTGAGTTTCGAGGCAAATGTCTGCTCGAGCCGAGCGGTCAGCGGCAGGGGGTCGGACTGCGCCGGACGTGTTCCGAGCTGGGCCGCAGCGGCCGGGAGCTCGATCAGGGCGAGCGGGTTGCCGGCCGCGACCTCGAGGAGCCGGCGCCTGAGATCGGCCGGCAGCCTCGCTGCGGCGAGGTCAAGGAGCGCATTCGACGCAACCTCGTCCAGTCCCGCCAGCGGCAGCTCGGAAAGATCGGCGTCGTCGAACAAGCTCGGCACTCCCTCCCTGACTGCGAAGAGCAGGACCGCCGGATCCGATTCGATCCGCCGCGCCACGAACTGGAGCACCTCTGAGGAAGGCCGGTCCAGCCAGTGCGCGTCCTCGACCACGAAGAGAAGCGGCGTTTCGGCGGCCCGCTCTGCGACCAGCCCCAGCGTCGCAAGGCCGATCAGGAACAGGTCGGGAGCATCGCCCTCGGCAATCCCGAACGCCGCCTCGAGCGCCCGTCGCTGCGGGTCGGGAAGGAGATCGAGCCCGCCGAGCAGCGGAAGGAGCAACTGGTGAAGCCCCGCGAAGGAGAGCCGTGCCTCGGACAGCGCGCCCGTCGTGGACACCACCGTGACGCCCCGGTGCAGCGCCCGTTCCTTCGCAGCCGCCAGCAAGGCCGACTTGCCGATCCCCGCTTCGCCGCGAACGACGAGCGCACCACCCTGCTCGTCGATCCTGTCGACAAGCGCGTAGACCTTCTCCAGCTCTTGATCCCGTCCGAGGAGCAGCCGTGACGCACTGACGACTTCTTCAGTATGTGGCTCGGCAGCGCGCGCACTCATCCGTCTTCCTCCGCCCACTCGACCGCGACCCAACTCCAGTGACGTCAGGGAGTGTGCCTGCCAGGTGTCACCTCGCAGCACTCCACCGCAAGAACGCCGGCCGGTTATCCGACGGGCTCGGCTGCGTTGTGTGGCTCCCAGCCGATGGCAGGTGCGATATCGCGGGCGATGGTCTCGAGCATCGCGGCGTTGTAGTCGACGCCGAGTTGGCTGGGAACGGTTAGAAGGATCGTGTCGGCGGCCTGAACGGCTGCATCGCTTGCCAACTCATCGGCGATCCGGTCAGGCTCGCCCGTGTAGCCGCGGCCGAATCTGCTGATAGCGCCGTCGAGCCAGCCAACTTGGTCCTCGTTCGCATCGCCACCGAAGAGTCTCCGGTCGAGGTCGGAGGTGATCGGGATGATGCTACGACTCACCGAAACCCGCGGCTCGCGGGAGTGGCCAGCTTTCGTCCACGCCTCGCGGAAGAGTGCGATCTGCTGGGCCTGGAGCTCGTCGAAGGGGACCTGCGTGTCCTCGAGGAGGAGAGTCGAGCTCATCAAGTTCATCCCTTGCTCACCCGCCCAGACGGCCGTCTCGCGCGAGCCCGATCCCCACCAGATCCGCTCGGCGAGGCCGGGCGACTGTGGCTGTACGGCAAGCATCGCGTCGCCGGCGCGGCCGCCGATGTCGGCTCTGACGACGCCGGCGCCGGCGATCGCGCCGCGGAACACCACTGTCTTCTCGCGCGCCTCATCGTGTTCGACCGAGTAGCCGAATGCCTCGGCGCCGTGCCAGGCCGGCTCGGGGGAGCCGCGGCTGACGCCGAGCTGGAGCCGGCCGCCGGCAAGAAGGTCTGCCGCCGCCGCTTCCTCGGCCATGTAGAGCGGATTCTCGTAGCGCATGTCGATGACGCCGGTGCCGATCTCGATCCGGCTCGTCGTGACGCCGATCGCTGTCAGGAGCGGGAAGGGCGAGGAGAGCTGACGCGCGAAGTGATGGACACGGACGAACGCCCCGTCGATGCCGATCTCCTCAGCAGCGACCGCGAGCTCTACCGTCTGGCGTAGTGCATCGCCGCCCGTATGCGTCATCCCGCCACCCGGATGCCAGGCGCCGAAGGACAGAAAGCCGATCTTCTTGGGAGTTTGTGACATCAGCTAACCCAACGTTGTTGATCGATCAAGTATTCTCGCGTCGCGCCGATGTTCGACCAAGCAGGGCGCCGAGCCAGGAAGCCGCCGACCAGGCCCCGTGCTCAGTTCGTCGCGGCGGTTCCGTTTGGACGGCTCGGCCGCGCGGAGGAGATTGCTTCGACCGCCTTGTTTCTCGCTTCACATCACTTCCGCAGAGATCTCGATGGACTCGACCGTGACACTCGTGCTCGCGCGGGCTGCGCGGCCGATGCGAGCACGCGAGATTCACGCGGCGGCCAGCGAGCTAGCTGGCAGCCCGCTTCACTGGTCATCGGTGAAAGGCATCCTCTCCGCCTATACGCTCGGCGGCGATCATCGCTTTCGCCGCATCCGACGCGGCGTCTACGAGCTCGCCACATAGCGGTCTCCGAGACAGATGCAATCGCTGGTCACGACACGCCCCGCATACCGGGCGGCCGTTAACCGCGCGCTTCTTGAGCTTGAAGACTTGACCCTGCTGCATCGCCGATCACTCCCTTCGCATGTCGCATCGGTGTGATCGGCTCCGCTGTCAACAGGTTGGAGCCGCGACCCTTCGAATCAGGCGACAGGACTCTGATGCAGGCGAGGGTTCGGCTTGGGCGTTAGCGTTCGCGCATCACGGTGAGGGTCCGCGACCTCAACTGGATGCAGCTCGAGGCGTACCTGAGCGGAGACGACCGGATCGTGCTCCCCGTCGGCTCGACCGAACAGCATGCGTACCTCTCTCTTGAGACCGACAACATCCTTGCCGAGCGCGCGTCTGTCGAGGCCGCCGAGCCGCTCGGGGTCCCGGTGCTGCCGGTGCTGCCATTCGGCGTGACCGGCTTCACCGCGTACCCAGGCAGCCCCACGCTCCTGGCGGCCACGCTGGTCTCAGTCCTCTCGGATATCGTCGACTCGCTGGTTGGCCAGGGGTTCGCGCGGATCCTCGTGGTAAACGGTCATGGCGGAAACACCGAGTCCGGCAAGGCGTGGACACGAAGCCGACCAGACGCGGCGGTGGTCTGGCATGAGCTTTGGGAAGGTCGACCGGACGAGATCGCCGCCGCCATCGACCCCGACTACGACCATGCGTCGTGGTCGGAAAACTTCCCCTGGACGCGGCTTCCGGGAGTCGTGATCCCTGCACAGCGCAAGCCGCCGGTCGAATGGCCCGAGGACGAGAATCCGGGGGCGTGGAGGGAAGCCCTCGGCGACGGGTCGTTCGGCGGCCTCTATCAGCGGTCCTCGGAAGACGAAAGCCGGCTCTGGGAGGCCGCAGTCCAGGCGATTCGTACGCGTCTCGAAGGCTGGGAGGTATAGAGGCGGCGGCTACGCCGCTCGGGGGGTCATTCCCGCACGTTCGCGCAGCCGAGCGGCCGTTGTTCCTAGCCCGATTCGCTTGCTTCCGGGCTGGGGGTGAACAGCTCCCAGTGCCCCTCGGAGACGACTTCGACGCTGCCGTCGACCACTTTTATGGCGGTCTCATCGTCAATCGCGTACGCCGGTACTGGTATCCCGGCGGCCCATCGTTTCTATGTTGGCCAGGGAAGTGTCCGGCATGTCCTCGCGCTCCAGGTGCGGAAACAACGAGAAATCAACCAGTCCCAGCGCTCTGTCACTGCCGGTGAGCGGATCACTCTCATCGTAGGTCTCTCCTCCGAAGTCGGGAGTCTGACCCCGACGCGGCCGTCGGGCTCTGGAAGCCATCGGTTCACCCTCCGAGCGACCTCGCTTGGTTTCCGTAACCAATCCGCTGGACGGAAGAACTGCCTTGTGAGGTGCGTCTTAAGTTACGTCAATGCATCCTCGACTTCTGGGGGGAAGGATGCTCCGGGGGAACACCTCAGACCAGAGCGGCCGAGGGACGAGCCGTATTGGCTTCGGGGGTGCTTGCCGCAGTCGGCGCCATTCTCTTGCTCGTGCTCGGCTCAGGACCGGCCCAAAGTCGGACGGGCCTCTACCGGATCGCGATGTTGCGCGTCACCTACTCCGACGGCGCTAACCACCTTTGGACGAGGCAGCAATTCGACACGGCCGCGGGCGAGATCCACGACTTCTTCGATCGGCTCTCATACAGCCGGCTGGACGTCCGCGTCACCGTCGTCGACGTGACGCTTCCCAACACTCAGGCCTACTACTTCGATCCGTGCGCGCCGAGGTTCGAGCAGCGGCGACGGTGCCCTCCGCCGCTCATCGAGGAAGCTGCTCAAGCAGCTGCCAAGAAGTTCAGGTTCAAGGGCATCGATGGGATCGTCCTCGTAAGTCCCGCATGCCGCGGCGATTGGACAAACGCCGCGATCACGATCACGCGGCCCGGCGTCAATGGCACATTCCAGCGCTCTTACGACTTCGAATGTGCATTGCCCGCAAACCTTCCGGCACCTGGGCCATCCGGCGTAGTGTGGAACGGCTGGGCGCACGAGATCGGCCACCAGCTGCAGTTCGCAGATGGCGGCACTCTCGGCGGAAAATGGAACGGCCACCCGTCGAGTTACGCCAGCGGCTACGAGCTGATGGACAGCTGCTACCCGTGTGGTGAGAGCGTCTACGGTCTCAGCGGGCCGCCAATCATGAACGGCCAGAAGAAGGTCTTCCCTGGATTCCTCGATCCTGGCCGAGTCGTGACGGTGCCTGCGCCGGCCTCCGGCACACAAGGCCAGACCCTCACATTGACACCGCTCGGGTTTCAACCAGGGATGGCGGGATTCGGCGGGCCGCAGGGAGTCAAGATTCCACTGAGCGGGAGCGGCAGCCGCTACTACGAGGTAACCGGCCGCTCGAACTGGGGCGCCGACGCGTACTCAACTGGCCCCGGTCTTTGGGATCAGGGAGTCCGGATCCGAAAAGTCGACGAGGCCGCCGACCCACCGGTGTCCAACATCGAGTCATGCGACTACCCGGCGCTCGGTCTCAGCAGCCGCTGCCTGCGCGACATGAAAACGGATCCCAGGGCACCGAACTGCCGCGTCTCCCCGCCGACCCCCGCGCCACAACATCGCGGCGATCTACCTGACTACTGCTGGCCGTACCCGCTCTGGCACAAGGGCCAACAATTCGAGGACAGACCCGAAAACCTGACCATCCGAATCGACGACGAGCTGACCTCCAGCAACCCAACGTTCCGAACGGGTTTCGTGGTCTCCGTTATTCGTGGGCCAGACCGCCGCAGGCGGCCCGACCTGTACGTCCAGCCCGAATACACCGCGCCGCTCTTCACCTTTGAGAGCCGCGATATCTGGATCGACAGCTCTTGTAACGGCTACGTCCACGACTACCGCCGCACCCCGCTCGGCGTGCGCGACTTCGGCGTCGGCGCCCGGGGAGTGCGCTATGGACTTCGAGCGGATGGAACCCCCATCGGAAACGGCGACGATTTCTGCCTCGATCATCCAAACCGCATCTACGTGCGGGTCCGTAACATCGGCGACGCGCCAGCACGAGCCATCCGGCTGCATGTACGTGTGCAGTCCTTCCCTAACCTCGAGCTCCCCGGAGTCGATCTCGGCATCCTCGGCTTCTTCGGATCGCAGCCACTCTTTCCGCCTGCCGAGGTTGGCATGGCGACGCGGGGCGAGCTTGACGCGGGCGAGAGTGCCGACCTCTACGTGCCCTGGACGCTTCAGCGTCCGGCCAACACGTCCCCGTTCGCGAGAATTCAGATCCCGCTGGCGATCCGGGCATCGTTCGACGCCGTCGCGAACGAGATCGTGACAACGAACCAGTCTGCGAGCGAAGCGATCAGCTATTTCGAGGCTGTGCCGAGTCAGTTCCAAGGAGTAATCGCGTTCAGCGGATTCATCGGGATCGCTAACCGCTTCAAAGAGCGCTATGACAGAACGTTCACGCTCACCTCGCCCGTTGGCGCGAGCAAGGACTTGACCTTCGTGCTCGGCAAGACCCGCGGCGAAGTTACCCTCCGCAGCGGCGCGCTTCGACGCGTCCCCATTCGAATCACCGTCCGGAGGCGCGTGTCACGAGGACAGACGCTGTACCTCACCCTCACCCAGGGAACGATCACCCAACTTGTCAACCGCGCGATTCCACCGGCGGCTGCCGAGCGTCGCAGCCATAACGCGTTCACGACTGTTGGAGCGGGGGCGATCGCTGTCACTCCGGTCGAGTCAAGCTCACTAGTGATTTCAGTCCGGCGAGCCGGGAGCGCGGTTGTGGTGAACGGACGCCTCACGCCGCATAAACGCGCATGGCTGACGATCGACCTCGTCCGTGCCAGACGTCGCCAAAGCCGAACGGTTCCGACGAATCGAGCGGGCAGGTATCGAGTCAGTTTCAAGAACATCGGTGGCGGGTTGGTACGAGTCGCCGCCTTCTGGCAAGGAGACCGAACCCACGCGCGTGCCTCAAGCTTGGTCGTTCAAGTTCACGACCCGAGGTAGCGACAGTCACTGTCACGCACGTTGCCCGGCACCGGGAGTCCCGGTGCCAAGCAGTTAGGGGACAATGAGCTCGCGGGACTGGACTGGGAACGCGACCTCTTGACGTGCCAGCCGTACGCAAGCCATCGATCAGCAGGTGCTCTTAGGCCGTCATCGGATTGCGAATCCGCTGATCCGACCCGCCAAGCCCCTCGGCGCAAGCCCCCTGGATCCCCAGCGAACTCAAGCGGGCTGATGGGACTCCGGCCCCACGCCGAGGAGTTCTCTCCGTTTTCACCGTCGAGGGTATTACCGCGCGGGTGGACCGAAGCGCGTCGGGCAACCGCACCGCACACACGGGTTCGTGCAAGGGGCCACCCGCCTGGGCGGCAAGCCCAAGCGGGTCCCTCCTTCACATGCACTCGTGACACACGCGCGTCCACCTTGCCACACGCACGCGCGGGATACCTGGGAGCTCGCAGAGGAGATAGCCCCACCCCCCTGAAGCGCATCGGGTCGAGGGGTCCTCACCTGAGTCTCAGGTCGAGTTGGAACACGTGGACGACGCTGCTGCGGCGTCTATGCGCGAACTCTCTGAGAGCCTCGACGAGTCGGCCTGGGATGCGCAAGGGTGACGAAGCCCGGTACGACTCGCTGTTCCGACAGTCGAGGGCCGTGTCAGCGCTCGCCTTTGCCTTGTCGCGCGAGCCTGACGAGGCGATCTACGAGGCTGCGTACGCGGTTGGCACCGCTGAGGACTTGCTGCGCGGACTCACCTCCTGGACAGTGCACGGGTTCACATGGGCGGTACTGGGCTCGAACCAGTACCCTCAGCTTGTCGATTCTGGGCGGCGACAGGGTCGCCCCGCCCCCATTTCTGGCTTTAGCTAGGCCGTTTGCGGCTCGTTAGCACCCCTCCCCCCTGACACGCGATGAAGCGACGGGTCCCTCCTGCGCAGTCGCGTCGCAGGCTACGCGGGAGCGCAGGGACTGCACGCCCGCGTGCTGCCTCGCTACGAGCGCAACCTGTTCCTGATCGCCAGCTTCCCCCGCCGCCGGGCGGAGCCTGCCTGGCTACTAGAGGCTTGATGTGAAACTCGTCCCCGGCGAGAGCCCCGTGTTAGTGCGGTGTGAGCCGCGATTGTGAGCCTGGGCTTGCAGACACGCCGGATCGACCCTCGGGTCACGCAAGTAAAGGAGGGATAGAAGATGAAATCGCTGAAGCATCGTCGCGTGCTGCTCGCCGGGCTGGTTGCGGCGCTGGCCGCCACCGCCCTCGTTCTTGTGCCGACGGCCTTCGAGGGCACATCGGGCAGCGGCCTCTCTGCATACCTGGTCGCCACGAACTCCGGGCCGCTTCCGCCCTGTTCGGGAAGCGATTGCACCTCAGCGAACCTGGTCATGGACTACGTCCACGTCGTCAACCGGAACCCACCGGTGAACCAGAACGGGTCGAGACTGACGGTTCCCAACGCCTTCGTCATCGACAGCATCGACGAGTCCATCTTCGTGAACGGCGTCCACATCCAGGCCTTCGATGTCCATTGGACGCCGCCGCCGAACATCACGTCCATCAACCTCCCCGGTTACTCCGGGCGCTGGCCTGCCACCGTCCTCTGCGACGGCAGCCCGCCTTGCACCGACATCCGCAATCCGGCTGTCGTTCCGGGCGAGGACATCGCAGCCTTCTTCTCCGGCTGGTACCACGGCAGCACCGAGCCGAACGGCAGCTACGTCTTCGTGTACACGATCCACGGGACGCTGAACGGCAATGCAGTCGACCTGACCGCGAGCTCGGCTCCGATCAAGATGACCGAGTGACGCGGCGCGAGTAGCTGGAGGGCGACTGCCAGTGGCAGTCGCCCTCCCATCCATTTCACATCAAGCCTCTAGCTGTCGTCCAGGACGAGTGTCGCCCGCACTCCGCCCTCCTGCCCGTGCTCGTCGTCGTAGATGTCAACGACAGTGACGCCTCGCCCGTCCGGCAGGTGCACGGTGTCGCCGAGCTTCACGTCCGGCACTCCGTAGCCGACGATCGCAAGCTCGGAGCCGGCGGTGTCGATCAGGCGGAAGCGAAAGCCGCTCACGGCGACTGAGCCTACCTAGACAACCTTCTCCTCCCGTACAAGAATGGCCGCATAGCCATCTCGCGGACGCAGGGGGGCGTCCGCACCCTCCGCGTCCTCGAAAACGAGGAAAGGGGGGAATTATGCGGCGCAGAGCCATCATCGGCGCGCTGCTACCCATCGGCGTAGGGGTCGTCCTGGGGGCGACCGTCTTCCGCACCGACATCGCCCAGGCCACCGGGCTCGCGCAGGCGGTGACGGTCGACAACACGGCAGCGAACCCGGTGCCGGTCAAGGAGCAGAACACCGATCCCAACGCGGCCGGTGCGATCAAGGTGCACGAGCAGGGAACGGCACAGGTCGACGCTTCAAGCACTCCGGCCCGCGAGGCAGTCGAGCGGGAGCTCGCCATTCACACCTTGGGCGAGTGTTTCACCGTCCCGGCAGGCAAGCGGCTCGTCATCCAAGAGGTCTCAGGACAGGCTCTCGTGCACACGGGAGACAGTTCTGCCTGGGTAATCCAGGTCGCATTCGGTGGCAGTCCGAACGTCCACTTCCTCATTGCCCCCGATACCAGGCTGCCGGCGCCAAACACCGGATACGACACGCTCCTATTCTCCGAGCCCACGACGATCTACGCCGATGGCGGAGCCAATGTCTGCGCCTTGGACTACAACGGCAACCAAGTTGTGGCAACCGTCGCGATTTCCGGCTACACGGTCGCGACGTCCTAGATCAGGCTCGATGCGTGGGCGGCGGCGGGCTTCACGGCTCGCCGCCGCCCGCCCGCAGAACCTGCTAGGCGTCCACGACCAGCGTGGCCTGGACTCCACCTTCCCGGCCGTGCTCGTCGTCGTAGACGTCCAGAACCTTGACGGCACGGCCGCCCGGCGCGTACACCGTCTCGCCCACCTGGACGTTCGGCACCGGGTAGGTGACGATGGCGATCTCGAGCCGGCGGTGTCGATCAATCGGAAGCGGAAGCCGCTCACCGTATCCGGGCGAGCCGCTTCTGCATCGCCTCCAAGCTCTGGCAGCGCGTCACGCACTAGCGAAGCAGTCGGCCCGCTGACACGAGCAGTCGGTTCCCGGCCCGGGCATATCGGGCTGCTGCACGCGCATAGCGTCTCGAAGCGGCTCTCTGGCCTTTGAGCCGTGCACGGCCGCTCGCGGCCCAGCGCCTCCCCGCTGCGGCGTAGTTCACAAACGCTCGAAGTGCGAGTCTCCTCGCGCGGGCTCCGCGCGCCGTCGAAGCCCGCTGCGCCGCGATCGCCTTACGCGCGCGACGGGCATCAGCCGTGAAGCGGAGGGCGCGCGTGGTCATCCGCCGAGGATGACGATGCTTTGCTGCTAGGGACAGGGAGCTTGCATCTGCTCCGATCTTGCGCGACCACGCGTCAAGCGTCCGCCCGAGGGTGGCATCGCTCGCCCTCGCACTCGCCGCCAGAGAGAGCGCGAGACAGAGAGGGAGGAGTAGCGCCGTGCCGACGTGGCTGCGCCTAGTCGCCGCTTCCCCCGTCGTCGCCTTGGTCGTCGTCGCCTTGATCGTCGTTGTCCTCGCCCTGGTTATCGTTCTCGTCCGAGCCAGCTTGCCCTGCGGCCTGCTGGTCGCCGGATTCGTCATCAGCCTCGTCGCTCTCGGCCTCCGACTGGACATCGTCCGCTGCCTCTGCCACGTCATCCGCGGCTTCCTGCTGGTCGTCTGCCTCCTCACCGGTCGTCGTGGTCGTGGTTGTCGCGTGCGTTGCGTTCACCGGCGTCGACCGTGGATTGACGGCGAACGCCGCGGCAACCCCTAGACCGGCGACGGCAGCCCCGACGGCAAGCGCGAGCGCGAGTTTTCGCTTCAGCATCGTGCTCCTCCTTGGCCTCGGATAACCCTATCCCCCATTTAAGAGACCTCTATCGGACGATACTTGCGCCGGCCACCCAACTCGAAAGAGTGGTCCCGCGAAGACCCACGTCCAAGATCGCGGCGGCGCTCTCAGGCGAGAATGCCGATCCACCGTGAGCCCCATTCGCTCTTTAGGCTGGCGGCGCACGGGATCACCCCCTCGTACAGGCGTGCAGCGTCCAAGGACGGGACGCCCAGCTTTCCAGGGCAGAGCCCGTTACGGCCACTAGCCCACCCGCACTCCCAGCTCCTCGAGCAAGCGGTCCGCCAGACGGCGACGCTCGGCCCCGCTGGTCGGCTGCGCGTGCAGCCTGAAGCCGGCCGGCAGCTTGTGCACGGGCTCGGCGCCGACGCCGAAGTAGTCCTTCGGCCGGTCGCCAGTCTCCACCCGTCGGCCGGTCGGAACCGAGGCGAACCAATCGCTCATTGCGTCCCTCCTTCTTCCTCGTCGTCCCGCTCGAGGTGCTCACGGATCGCAAGACGGATCTCGGCCCCGACGGAGCGCTCGCTGCGCTTCGCCGCACGGGCCAGCTGGTCGCGAGCTGGGGGTCGACGATCACGCTGACCGTCGACCGCCCCTGATTTCGACTCACTAGCAACTCGGACATGCTGCAAGTTTAGAGTAGCGTCTTGACAGCAGCGCGAGACGCCGTAGCATCCCGAGCGGTGGCGAAAGTCGAGCCAGCCGTGTCTGTGCGGTGCCGCTGCGGTGCCCACTTCGACCTCTCGGCCGGTCGCGCCCGCGCGTACAGGCGGGAGGGTGTCGAGCCTCTCTGCCGCGACTGTCGGCGGGCCGGCCCGAGCGCGGAGCAGGTCGCGGCTGCTCGGCGCTGGTGGCTTCAGCGCTACACGCTGGACGAGCTGCGGTCGTGGCCGACGCTGCCATGACCGAGCCGCCGAGGCTGTCGAAGGGTGGAGGGCAAGGCTTCTGCGCCGTAGCCTCGCCCCCCTCCGGCCGAGTCGGCCGACCAGACCTCAAAGGGCGTTTGCCTAGGGCGGGAATCCGTTTCCGCCGCAGTTGGCGAAGTCAAGCGAGCTCGGAATCGCCGTCGGGAACGCCTGAGCGATACCGCTTACTTCCCCGCCAAGGCCGGGAGGAACAAATGTGCTCGCGAAGCCGCCGCAGTTATGGCCGTTCGGCGGCCCTGGCGGATCGGAGAGTGCAGACCCGCAGACGATGCCCGATGCAGCGCCAACAACCAGGAGGGCTGCGATGCGCTTTCTCATCTCTCCCCTCTCGTGACCCCGGGTTGTGCCCATCGTCGTACGGCTGCCGCGACTTGTCAACGCAAGGTACGGAGTCGTGACGGCGGCCCAGCGCGTCGCGCTGCTCCTGCGCACGCTGGACGATGCGAGGGTGGCCTGGGAGGCGAACGCCGCCGGCGGTGGTGCGCTCCTGATGCCGAGCGCCTACCACGAAGGCTCATACGCCGAGCTCGAGCGCTGCCTGATCGACATGCCCGAGAACGGCCACCGCCGCGAGTGGTGGCACGCCGTGCAGCGCTACCGCGCCGGCGAGCTGCGCACGCTCACCATGCCCCTCGTCCGGCTGCGCTCGGGGCCGCGGCCCGTGCTACCCGAACGGGCCGAGCTCGTCGCCTGGGCGGGGCCGATCACGGGCGAGAAGACGGCGCGCGTGCGCGTCTACGTGTGCCTCGAGGCCGTCGACCAACGGCTCGCAGACGAGGGCGTGCGCTTGCTCGTGGGGACGATGTACGGCGGCGACGTCCAGCGGATTGCGGTGCCGCAGGCGATCTATCAGGCCGTGACCGGCCCTTGACGCAAATCGCAAGTCCGTACCGACCGGGCGCCGCGGCACACTGGTTCGATGCGCGCGGCTCTAATCGCCCTGATCGGCAGCGCCCTTATCGTTGGGGTGGCGGCCTATGGGGCCATCAGCATCCGCCACAGAACTGACCTAACGGGTGCTGAACAGACGACACTCCTGCTCTCGCTTGCAGCGCTCACGATCTCGCTCGTTGCACTGAAGCACGGCGCGACCCGCGACCTTCTGCGTATGGATCGGAATGGAGAGCTGGACGGCGCTCTCGGTCGGATCGAAGCCTTGCTATCGCGCATCGCAACCGCGGTCGAGTCGGGCCAGGGCCGAACAGCCGTCCCGACCCTCGACAAGACTGCCAAGGAGGCCCCTGACCAGGCGCTCGCAAGCGGAGATGCCGCCCCCGGTGAGGAGGGCCTCCCTCCTAGGGCCGACGCCTACTCCACGCCTAAACGTCCCGGAACGGCCCCGCATAACCATGCGGAGCGGCTTCGCCGGGAAGCCCGCAAACCCGTATAACTAAAGGCTTCTCGAACGATCCGGGACTAAGGGCAGAAATGCCGTTCTGCCCTGCGGAGGCTGAGGCCACAGGTTCGAATCCTGTCGGGCGCATCTTTACGTCCCCTGCGGGCCTCGTTCGCGAGCCACCCGAGGCTAGGTCGCACCAGGAACCATGCCTTACAAACGGGCTCTCGACGTTTGGGCCCGTCGATAGAGTCCAGGTGGCGCGGAGAGGCCAGCAACCGACCTACGGGGGCACTCTCCCCCCTCCGATCGGCCTACAGGCTCTCTCCGCGCCTCCTTATCTGTCGGCTTTACAAGATCCTTGCTTGAGGCCCTGGGGGGCAACGCAACTTCTGTCGGCGCCGAGCATCAGTAGAAGTAGGTCGGGCCTCGGCGATGGGGAGAGAGAAGACACAGCCGAGGCCCGACCTACTCCAGTAATGACGATCGCGTCGCCGTCCTGGTGGACGCCCGGGATCCGGCCCTGCATGGCCGTTCGCCTTCGATGTCCTGATCGTAGGCTCGAGCAACGCTCACGCGTATGAAATCCCAGCGCGCTTCTCTGACCTAGCATCTGGCCCTGTGCCGCTCTACCTGACCGAGGAGGACGTCGTCGCCCTGCTCGGGCCCGAGGACGCCCTCGAGGCCGTAGAGGGTTCCTTCCACCGCCTCGCCGAGGGCACGGTGCACAACCGGCCGCGCTACCGCCTTCCGCTCGAGCGTGGCCAGCTCGCGGTCATGAGCGCGAGCGATCTCGGGCTCGGCGTCGCCGGCACGAAGGTCTACGCCGCGGGCCGGTCCGGGGCGAGCTTCGTCGTCTGCCTCTTCGACACTGTGGGGCACGAGCTGATCGGGCTGATCGAGGCCGATCAGCTCGGACGCCTACGGACCGGAGCCGCGAGCGGCGTCGCCGCCAAATACCTCGCGAAGGAGGACGCCCGCACGCTCGGCGTCATCGGCTGCGGCTGGCAAGCGGAGTTGCAGATCCAGTGCATTCGGGCGGCGGTTTCCACCATCGGTGAGGTCGTCGCCTATTGCCGGACCCGCGAGCGGCTGGAGGACTTCTGCCGCAGCGTCGGGGCCGAGCCGGCAGAGAGCCACGGCGAGGCCGCGCAGCAGGACGTGGTCGTCACGATCACCACCTCGCAGGACCCCGTTCTTCGCGGCGAGTGGCTGCGAGACGGCGTGCTCGTCTGCGCCGCGGGAGCGAACAGACCGGAGGCACGCGAGCTCGACAACGCCGTGCTCGAGCGGGCGGCCTTCGTCTGCTGCGACTCGAAGGAGAACGCCCGGCTCGAGTCGGGTGATCTGATCGAGCCGGTCGAGCGAGGCGTGCTCGACTGGCTGGAGGTGCACGAGCTCGCAGAGGTGGTATCCGGCAGCGTGCAGGGCCGGCAGTCCTCCGAGGACGTCGTCGTCTTCAAGTCGAACGGGCTCGCCGCCTGGGACGTAGCGATCGGGGCGGTTGCGGTCGCGCGTGCGCGTGAGCTCGGGCTCGGCCGCGAGCTCTAGTCTGCTCAGGCTGCTGGCAGCGTCTCCTTCGCGGACTCGACGACGTCTCCCCCGAGCGCCTTGACCAGGTCGGGGCGGTCGAGCAGTCGCGCCGTCTCCTGCGGAGTGCAACGGTTGCGCACGTACGGGTCGTCGAGGATCTCCGCGAGCGAGCGGCCGCGGTCGTGCTCGCGGATGACGTAGGTGGCGACCCGCTCCTCCTTCCCCGACTTGGCGAAGAGAAACGAGAAGGGGCTGCGCAGCAGGCTCCCGATCCTGACCACGGCAAGGCGATTGTATCCTTCCGCCATGCGTCGCTCGTCCGAGGCGGGGCGCTTCGCGGAGCGGGTGCTCGACGGTTTCGACGACGCCGGCTCGCCTGAGCGGATCGTAATCTGGATCGAGCGCAAGGACGGAGGCATGTGGGCGGTCGGCCGGGCCGTGAATCCTCAGCACCGGCCGAGCAGCGAGCCTCGGCCCGACGACTACGTCTTCCAGGGGTACGAGCTCGGCGACGCGCTCGAGCACGCCAACGAGGCCCTCGAGGACGACGTGGCCGTGCTGGAGAAGGACGGCGCGGACGGCCGCGTGCGGCCCTTCACGCGCAAGGAAGTGATACCGGCATTGGAACGCTGGTTCTTCCGGGGTTCCTGACGTGTCTGGGCGGCTCGGGCTCTCGCCGGGCGAAGCCCAGCTTCGCCGAGCCTGGCGCCGCTGGCGGCAGGATGCTGCGCTCGCGTCGCTTGGCCGTCCTGCGATGTACTGTCCTGCGCGCCGCTCGCTTGCCTCCTTTGCCAGCGACCCCCCAAACGCGCCAGGGTGCCTGACGTGTCTGGGCGGCTCGGGCTCTCGCCGGGCGAAGCCCCCAAAACACCGTCAGGGTGTCTGACGCGTCGCCCGGCGGCCGCTGCTAGCCTCCGGCGCCCGTGCTGATCCGCCTCGGCCACAGCCCAGATCCCGACGACGCGTTCATGTTCTGGGCCCTCGCCGCCGGACGCATCGACACCCGCGGACTCGAGCTCGAGCACGTCCTGGCCGACATCCAGACCCTGAACGAGTGGGCGCTCGAGGGCCGACTGGAGACGACTGCCATCTCGCTCCACGCCTATCCCTTCGTGCAGGACCGCTACCTCCTGCTTCCGCACGGGGCGAGCATGGGCGCAGGCTACGGCCCGGTGCTGGTCGCGCGGCGCCCCATCTCGCTCGACGAGATCCGCGACATCGAGATCGCGGTGCCGGGGCGGATGACCACGGCCTTCCTCGTGCTGCGCATGGCGATCGGCGACTTCCGTTTCCGCGAGGTGCCCTTCGATCGGATCATCGACGAGGTCAGGTCCGGCGGGGCAGAGGCGGGCCTCCTCATTCACGAAGGTCAGCTGACCTACGAGGCCGAGGGGCTCTCGAAGGTGCTCGACCTCGGCGAGTGGTGGCTGCTCGAGACGGGGCTTCCACTGCCGCTCGGGGTGAACGTGGCGCGGCGCGACCTGGGCGCGGAGGTGCTGCACGATCTCTCGACCGTCCTCGCCGACTCGATCCGCGAGGGCCTCGAGCACCGCGGCGAGGCGATGCGCTATGCGCTCGACTTCGGCCGTGGGCTCGACCTCGAGCTGGCGGACGAGTTCGTGAGCATGTACGTGAACGAGCTGACGTCGGACTACGGCGAGGAGGGTCGCCAGGCGGTCGAGGAGCTGCTGCGGCGGGCCGAGGCGCTCGGCGCCTACCAGCAGCCCGTTCGCGTCGAGTTCGTCTCGTAGCACGCTCGGCTGGCCTCGGCTTACGCCGGGCGAAGCCCGGCTCCGGCGAGCGACGACGAGGTGCGCACTAGACTGGCCGGCGTGAGTCGCGCCCTCATTCTCTCCGCGGTCCGGACGCCCGTGGGACGCTACGGCGGGGCGCTGTCCGGGGTGCGCCCGGACGATCTGGCGGCGACGGCGATCTCGGCAGCGGTCGAGCGGGCGGGCATCCCTACAGGCGAGATCGAGGACGTGTACTTCGGTTGCGCGAACCAGGCAGGTGAGGACAACCGCAACGTCGCGCGTATGGCGGCGCTGCTGGCCGGGCTGCCGGACTCGGTGGCCGGTGTAACGGTCAACCGGCTGTGCGCGTCCGGGCTCTCGGCGGTCGTCCAGGCCTGCCACGCGGTGATCGCCGGCGACGGCGACCTCTTCGTCGCGGGCGGCGTCGAGTCGATGAGCCGGGCGCCGCTCGTGACGGCGAAGCCCGATCACGCGTTCCCGCGCGGGAACCAGACGGCGTGGGACACGACTCTCGGCTGGCGATTCCCGAACCCGCGCCTGGAGGCCATGTTCCCGCTCGAGTCGATGGTTGAGACCGGCGAGAACGTGGCCGAGCGCTACGGCGTGACGCGTGAGGATCAGGACGGGTTTGCGCTCGAGTCCCAGCGTCGCTCTGCGGAAGCGACGGCAAGCGGCCGCTTCCGGGACGAGATCATCTCTGTCGCGGGCGTGGAGGCGGACGAGCATCCCAGACCGGATACGACTCTCGAAGGGCTGTCACGCCTGGAGCCGGCGTTTCGCACCGGCGGCACGGTGACGGCCGGGAACGCGAGCGGCGTCAACGACGGGGCCGCCGCGCTGGTGATCGCGAGCGAGGAGAAGGCGGCGGAGCTGGGGATCGAGCCGCTCGGGCGCTTCGTCGGGAGCGCAGTCGCCGGCGTCGACCCGCGCGTGATGGGAATCGGCCCCGTCCCGGCCGTACGGAAGCTGCTGGACCGTCTCGGCATCCACGCCGCCGAGCTCGACCTGGTGGAGCTGAACGAGGCCTTCGCCTCGCAGAGCCTCGTCGTCATCCGTGAGCTCGGACTCGATCCGGAGCGCGTGAACGTGAACGGGGGCGCGATCGCGATCGGGCATCCGTTGGGCATGAGCGGTGCCCGCCTGGTGGTCACGCTCCTGCACGAGCTCGGGCGGCGAGGCGGGCGTTACGGCCTGGCGACGCTCTGCGTCGGGGTTGGCCAGGGCCAGGCCGCGCTCTTCGAGCGCTAACTCCAGGCTTCAAGCTGCGGCGGGCGCGGCCGATAGACGCAATGTGAATCCCCTCGCGCCCTTTGCGGCGCGCCTGACGTGGCTCACGGCCGTCTTCGTGACCGCGTTCTGCGCGCTGGTCGCCACGATCGGGGCCGACGCCCAGTGGCTCGCGGCGCTGGGGCACGCGATCGTCAGCCTGGGGAGGATCCCGGAGGGAGTCCCGTATGCCGCCGCACCGACGGCCGGCTGGGAGAACGTGCCGGTGCTGGGAGAGCTCGTCTTCCATGGACTGCAGGCGGGGCTCGGCGATCGGGGTCTCGTGCTCGTCCAGGTGGTCGCGGTGGCGATCGCGCTGGGAATGACCGCGCTGGACATGCGCCGCGGGGAGGCCGCCGACGCTCCTTCGGCGCTGGTCCTGCTCCTGGTCGCGGTCGCGTCTGCCACCTCACTGCTCGTCGTCCGGGCGCAGGTCTTCTCACTGGCCCTCTTCCCGGTGTTGGTCGTGCTGCTCCGCGCGCAGGCCCGCGCGCCCTCCTGGCGCATCTGGCTTCTCGTGCCCCTCCTCACTCTCTGGGCAAACCTCCACGGCGGGGTGCTGGTTGGCGCGGCCGTCGCGGGCGTCTACCTGATCGTGCACCGGCTGAAGCACGAGCCGCTCCTCGCGCTCTCCGTTCTGGTCGCCTCGGTCGCCGGACTCTTCGTGACCCCCTCCCTGCTCGGGACGGGCGGCTACTACCGTGGCGTGCTGTTCAGCGAGGCGGCTGCGAAGGGCGAGGGCCTCTGGGCGCCGCTCTCTGCCTCGGCGCCCTTCGACGTCGTCTTCGTGCTGGTCGGTCTCGCGCTGCTGTGGCTCGCGCTTTCCTCCCGGCCCCAGCTCTGGGAGCTCTTCGCGCTGGCCGGCCTCGTCGCCATGACGGCGCACGTGGGCAGGAACGGCGTCTGGCTCGCCTTTTTCGTCGCTGCTCCCGCCGCGTATGGGCTGACGGGCTCACGCCCCTGGCGTCTCAGGATGCCGCGGGGCGTGACCGCGATCGTTGCCCTGGCGCTTCTCGCCCTGGTCGCGACGGGCCTGTTGCGTGCGCCTTCAGCGCCGGCGGCGGGCAAGCCGCTTCGTCTCACCGCCGCACGTACGTCGGGCGGCTCCCCGATCCTCGCGGACGACATCAACGCCGAGGCGCTGGCGCTCGATGGGCGTACGGTCTGGATCGCGAATCCGCTGGACGCCTTCGGCCGGCGGCAGCAGCGTCTCTACCTCGACTGGATCTCGGGGCGGCGGGCTGGCGATGCCCTGCTCACGCATGCGCGGGCAGTCCTCGTCACGCTCGGAGAGCCCGCCCAGCGCCGCCTGGCCCGAAGCCGGGCCTGGCGCGAAGAGGGGCGCGACGCCCGGGCGGTGCTGTACGTCCGTGCGGACGGGACGCGGTATCGTGCCTCCGGATGGCAGTCGCCACCGAGTACGGCCTCTTCGTCAACGGGGAGCTGACGGAGCCTGCATCCGGCGAGGTGCGTGAGCTAGTCGAGCCGGCGACGGGCGTGTCGCTCGCCCGCGCGGCGATGGCGGGCGAAGAGGATGTCGACAGGGCGGTCGAGGCGGCACGCGCCGCGCTCGACGGACCGTGGGGGAGAACTCCGCCGACAGAGCGCTCCCGGCTGCTGCACGCACTTGCCGACGCCGTCGTGGCCAACCGCGGCGAGCTCGCGGAGCTCGAGGCGAGGAACGTCGGCAAGGCGATCTCGTCGGTCAAGGCCGAGCTTCACCAGGCGGTCGAGAACTTCCGTTTCTACGCCTCGGCGATTGCGTCGATCGGCGGGCGCTCGAACACGATCGGCGGCTCGCTGCTCTTCTACTCCCTGAAGGAGCCGGTGGGTGTGGCCGGCCAGATCGTGCCGTGGAACTACCCGCTGATGATGGCGACCTGGAAGCTGGCGCCGGCGCTCGCCGCCGGTTGCGCGGTCGTGCTCAAGCCCGACTCGAAGACGCCGCTCACGGCGCTGCGCCTCGCGGAGCTGGCCTCCGAGGTGGGCTTCCCGCCAGGGGCCCTGAACGTCGTCCCCGGACCCGGGCCGAAGACGGGCGCCTACCTCGTCCGGCACCCCGGGGTGGACAAGGTCGCGTTCACGGGCTCCACCGCGACGGGAGGCGAGATCATGCGGCTCGCCTCGGACAGCGTGAAGCGGATCACGCTCGAGCTGGGCGGCAAGAGCCCAAACCTCGTCTTCGCCGACGCGAACCTGGCCGATGCGATTCCGAGCTCTGTGTGGTCGATCTTCTATTCCGCTGGGCAGAGCTGCGAAGCGCGCTCGCGGGTGCTGGTGGAGAAGCCGCTGTACGACGACTTCGTCGCGCAATTCGTCGAGAAGGCGCAGGTGCTGCGCATGGGCGATCCGCTCGATCCCGAGACGCAGGTGGGCTCGCTCATCTCGTCCGAGCACCGCGATCGAGTGCACGGGTTCGTCGAGACGGGTCGCGAGGAGGGAGCGGAGGTCGTCCTCGGCGGCGAGCCGGGCGACGCCGCGGGTGCCTTCTACCGGCCGACTGTCCTGGCGAAGGTCGACAACGCAATGACGGTCGCACAGGAGGAGATCTTCGGGCCGGTGGTGACGGTGATCCCCTTCGAGGACGAAGCGGATGCGGTGCGCATCGCCAACGAGTCGCGCTACGGGCTGATGGCGACGGTGTGGACGGGTGATCCGGCCCGGGGCCATCGGCTGGCACGTCAGATCAAGGCGGGCACGGTCGGGATCAACATGCCGTACACGGCGTTTCCGGGCATTCCGTTCGGCGGCTACAAACAGTCAGGGTTCGGACGAGAGCTCGGTCTCGAGACCCTCGAGCTCTACCTGGAGACGAAGAGCGTCATCGCCTACACGGGCGCGAAGCCGACGAACCCCTTCGGGCTCTGAGCCGGATCTTCGAGCGCCTCGAGCAGCTCTTCGCGATCGGCGGGGGGCCGGGCGCGAACCGACCGCACGGGAGCGCTGCGGAGAACGAGGCGCATGAGCTGGCGGCCGGGTGGATGCGGAAGGCGGGTCTCGAAGTCGAGGTCGACCCGGACGGCAACCTGATCGGACGTGTCCTGGTGACAGTCACAGGGACAGTCACTGGGACTGTCACCTGGACAGGGGAGATCTGGACCGGGTCGCATCTGGACACGGTCCCCCGAGGCGGCAGGTTCGACGGCGCCCTCGGGGTGGTCGCCGGGATCGAGGCCGTGGAGCGCGCGGGCGCCGGCGCCGCCGTTGCCTTCCGCGGAGAGGAAGTGGGCTGCATCGGAAGCCGGGCACTCGTGGCGCGCGGAGGCCCACTGCCGCGCGCCTTTGTGGAGCTCCACATCGAGCAGGGTCCGGTGCTCGAGCGCGCGGGCGCGCCGCTCGGGGTCGTCACCGGCATCGCCGGCTACGCCCGCGGCGAGCTCGTCCTCGAAGGGCGCGCGGGCCACGCGGGCACGACGCCCATGGACGCGCGCGACGACGCGCTGCTGAAGGCGGGACAAGAGATCATGCGCGTTGCAGATGTGGCGCGAGGGATCGAGGGGGCGGTAGCCACGATTGGACGCATCGAGGCAGAACCGGGCGCGATCAACGTCGTACCAGAGCGAGTTCGACTTTCCATCGACGCCCGCGCCCCCGACCCCGATCGGCTCGATGCCCTGATCGCAAGCATCGGGTTTGAGCCCACGCAGCGCGTCGAGCCGATCGAGTTGAGCGAGATGCCCCGCAGCGTGCTTCGCGAGGAGATCGAGGCGCGAGGGCTACCCGTTGTCGAGCTCGCCTCCGGAGCGGGCCACGACGCAGGCGTCCTGGCCGCTGCCGGGGTCGAGAGCGGGATGCTGTTCGTCCGCAGCCTGAACGGCGGCGTCAGCCACTCCCCGGACGAGCTCTCCTCCGAAGAGGACGTCGCGCTCGCGGTCGACGTGCTCGCGGGCGCCCTGCGGCGCCTGGCCGCCGTCTAGTTCTCCACCAAACTGATGTCCTGCGCGCCCTGCCAGAGCACTCGCTCGCCGATCTTCGCTAGGTGCTCCCGGCCCTCGACGACGGTGGCGAAGTGGTTGCCGGCGAGCTGCCCGGCCTTGCTGGCGAAGCAGGTCTGACCGTAGGGGAAGAGGATCTCGGTCTCCGAGCGCCCGCCCGGGTACAGCAACAGCTCGCCAGCCTGGGGATAGCTGGTCGGATCCTCGAGCCCGACGCCGACGTCGAGCTCGCCGAGCGGCACCCACGCAGCCTGCCCGCTCCAACGGGCCTGGACCAGCTTCGAGTCGAGTGGCAGCAACCGACGCACCGCCGCCACCGTCCGCGGCGAGCGCTCCTCTTCGAGACGCGCGACCAGCTCGAAGCCGCCGACGGTGATGCGGAGCACCGGGCGATCCTACCGGCCGGCCGCGGCCGAGACGTAGGCCGCGACCGCCTGGATCTGAGCCTCGCTGAGCCGGTCGCGGAAGGAGGGCATTACCCCCGCCCCGTTCGTCACGCGCTCGACCACGCGCTCCCGCGAGGGGCTCGCGGCGTCTAGATTTGGGCCCACAGTGGCCGTCGCGCCCGCGTCCGCGAGTGTGTGACACGACGCGCAGCCGGCCGAAAGGAAGACCTGCTTCCCACGACTTGCGGCGCCCGGCGTCACGGGCGTGCTCGCGCCGTCTGGGCGGATCGCGACCGCGATGCCGGCGAGCGCGAGCGCCGCGGTCACCGGGATCGGCCAGACGGTTCGCCCTGCGTGCCGCAGGTTGAAGAAATGGCGGATCCAGGCGCCGATCACCATCAGTCCGACGAGCACGAGCCAGGCGTAGGAGTGGCTGTAGGTGAAGGGGAAGTGACCGGCGAGCATCGCGAAGAGCACCGGCAGCGTCAGGTAGTTGTTGTGCACCGAGCGCTGCTTGGCCCGGAGGCCCGGGGCGGGATCGGGCTCGCGCCCCGCCTGCTTCGCGCGCACCAGCTCCCAGTGCGCCGGGATGATCACGAAGAAGACGTTGGCGACCATGATCGTGCCCAGCATCGCCCCGACCTGGAGATAGGCGGCGCGGGCGCTGAAGAGCTCGCCCACGCCCCAGGCGCCGAGCGTGACGAGTCCGAGGATGCAGGCGGCGAGCAGCGGTTCCCGGGATTCGAGCAGCCTCGAGAGGACGTCGTAGACCGCCCAGGCCCCCGCCAGCAGGGCTACCGAGATCGCGACTGCCTCCGCCGTCGTCAGGTCGGCGACCTGCGGGTCGATCAGGGAGGCGTGGGCGTGCAGGTAGTAGAGAACGACCATGAGCGCGAAGCCCGAGAGCCACGTCGTGTACGCCTCCCACTTGAACCAGTGCAGCGACTCGGGGAGCGTGGACGGCGCCACCCGGTACTTCTGGACGAGGTAGAAGCCGCCGCCGTGGATCTCCCAGGACTCACCGCCGATGCCGGCCGCGTCGTCCTCGGGCGAGGCGGGCGGGCGCAGATGATTGTCGAGCGCAATGAAGTAGAAGGAGGTGCCGATCCAGACGACGGCCGCGATCACGTGCAGCCAGCGGAAGACGAGGTCGAGCCAGTCCGTCAAGTAGGGATCGACGGCGAGGGTCACGCGCCCTGCCAGCGGTCGCGGGCGATGGCGAAGAGCTCGCGCAGAGCGGTGTCGAGCTCCTCCTCACGGCTACGCTCGAGGCGGTCGCGAAGCACCGGGACGATCTCGCGCCTGGGGCGGCGGTCGACGAAGACGACGAAGCGGAAGCCGAACCGCTCCTCGTAGGCGCGGTTCAGCCGCGCGAGCTCCTCCAGGATCGCCGGATCGTCGTCCCCGCCCTGCTCCGCTGCCGAGGGTCCCGAGAGCCCCGCGCGCTGCCCGATCGCCGGGTGCGCGTCTACCGCCTCGAGCTTCTCCTCCTCGCTGAGGAGCGCAGCGATCGCCTCGTCTGCGCGCTCGAGCGGGTCCTCGAGCGCGGCGAGGCGCTCCACGAGCCGCGTCCGGCCCTCGAACAGCTCCGCCAGCTCGTCGGCGGTCAGCTTCCCCGGTAGCTCGCGCACGAAAACGGCGAGACGAGGAGCGGGATGTGGTAATGGCCCTCCTCCAGCGAGACCTCGAGCTCGACGCGGGTGAAGAAGGGCGACGGTGGACGGAAGACGATGCGGTAGCTGCCGGGCTCGAGGCCCGAGGCGAGCTCGTGGATGCGGCCGTCGGCGTCGGTCGATCCGGAGGCCACGCGCTCCCCCTCGCGCCACAGCTCCACCTCCACCCCGGATGCCGGCCGGCCGAGCCCCGTGTCGAGGACGTGCGTGGAGAGGGATGGCATGTCGGGCGGATCGTATGCTTGCAGGGTGGACGAGCGCGAGCGCTTTCTCATTCGCTACGCGGGAGGCTTTGCGCCGGAGCCGATCGTCAGGGCGGAAGGTGCCTGGCTGGAGACCGAGAGCGGGAAGCGCGTACTCGACTTCACTTCCGGCCAGATCTGCTCGACGCTGGGCCACAACCATCCGCGCGTGAACGGAGCCGTCCGCGAGGCGCTGGACGGCGTCTCGCACCTCAACTCGTGGATGCTTTCGGAGCCCGTGCTCGCGCTGGCCGAGCGGCTGGCCGCGCTGTTCCCCGATCCACTCGAGCGCGTGATCCTGCTCTCGACAGGCTCGGAATCCACCGAGGTGGCGCTGAAGCTGGCGAAGCTGCACACGGGTCGCTTCGAGATCGCCGGGCTGACGCGGAGCTTTCACGGCCTGCTGGCGGGCATCGCGTCGGTCAATTACTCGATGGCCCACCAGGGGTACGGGCCGCTGCTCCCCGGCTCCTTCGCCGTCCCGGCTCCGTATGCCTACCGCTGTCCTGTGCGCCACTGCGACGGAGCGTGTGACTGCACGTGCCTGGAGATCGGCTTCGAGCTCCTCGATCAGGAGTCGGTGGGATCGCTGTGCGCCTTCATCGCCGAGCCGATCCTCTCGACCGGCGGGATCATCGTTCCACCGGACGGGTACTTCCGGCGCGCCCGCGAGCTCTGCGACGAGCGCGGGATGCTGCTCGTGCTCGACGAGGCGCAGACCGGCTTCGGGCGCGTGGGGACAATGTTCGCCTTCGAGCACGACGGGGTCATGCCCGACGTTGTCGCCGTGTCGAAGACGCTCGGGGGCGGCCTGCCGCTGGCTGCGACGGTCACGTCCTCGGCGATCGAGGAGGACTGCGTCGCCAAGGGGTTCCTGCACGTCACCTCGCACGTCTCCGATCCGCTGCCCGCAGCGGTCGGACTCGCGGTGCTGGAGACCATCGAGGAAGAGGGCCTCGTGGAGCGGGCGCGGCGGCTGGGCGACTACCTCATGGCCGGGCTGCGAGACCTGCAGGCGGAGCACGAGCAGATCGGCGACGTGCGCGGCCGCGGCCTGCTCGCCGGATTGGAGCTGGTCGAGGACCGCGAGACCAAGGCGCCCGCGAATGCTCTCGGGCAGGCGATGACCCAGGAGTGCTTCGACCGAGGGCTCTCCATGAACATCGTCCGCTCGGGCCGGATCGCGAACTGCCTCCGTCTCGCCCCGCCGCTCGTCGCGAGCGAGGAGGAGATCGACCTCGGCCTCGAGATCATGGACACGTCGCTGCGGGCGGTCGCGGGGGCGAGCGTCAGGGGCTGAAGCGCGCCGCCTGGGTGCGGTGCGCGCCGGCGATCTCGTCTTCGTCGGCCCTGGTAAGGCGCCCGTCGCGGACGATCTCCTCGCCGCCGACGTAGAGGCGGTCGACGCGGTGCGGCGCCGAGAAGACGAGCCCGGCGACAGGGTCGACTGCGCCGCCCATCCGGAGCGAGTCGGTCCGCCAGACCGCGAGGTCGGCGCGTCGGCCCGGCTCGATGGAGCCGATGTCCGAGCGGCGGAGCACCTCGGCGCCGCCGCGCGTGCCGAGCCGTAGCGCCTCGCGCGCAGTCATCTCCGCGGGGCCACCGCGGCCCCGCGCGACCAGCAGCGCCTGCTTCACGTCGAAGAGCAGGTCGGAGCGCTCGTTCGAGGCCGAGCCGTCGACGCCGAGCCCGACGCGCACGCCGGCGTCGAGGAGCTCTCGCACCGGAGCGACGCCGGCGCCGAGGCGGAGGTTGGAGGTGGGACAGTGGGCGACGCCGACGCCGGTGCGTGCGAACGTCGCCACGTCGTCGGGCGAGAGGTGGACGCAGTGGGCGCACCAGACATCGTCCGCCGTCCAGCCGAGCTCGGCGAGATACTCGACGGGCGTGCACCCGTAGAGGTCGCGGCAGTACGCCTCCTCGTCGGTCGTCTCGGCAAGATGGGTATGGAGGCACAGCCCGAGGCGGCGCGCGAGCTCGGCCGACTCGACCATCAGCCGCTTTGTCGCCGAGAACGGCGAGCAGGGCGCCACCGCGAGCTGGACGCGATCGTCCTGGAGTCCGGCCAGCCGCTCGGTTTCCGAGAGGACGACGTCGATCTCCTCCACAAGCGAGTCGGGAGGCAGTCCTCCCTCGGACTCACCGAGGTCCATCGAGCCGCGCGAGGCGACCAGGCGAACGCCGAGCTCGCGCGCGGCCTGGATCTCGGCCTCGACGAGGCCGTTCCGGCCCTGCGGGAAGATGTAGTGGTGGTCGAAGACGGTCGTGCACCCCGAGAGCGCGAGCTCGGCCAGGCCGGTGCGGGCGGCCGCGTACTCGGCCTCGGCGTCGATGCCGGCCCAGACCGGATAGAGCTCGCGAAGCCAGGCGAAGAGGCCGGCCTGCTGAGCGCGGGCGCGCGTGAGCGTCTGGTAGAGGTGGTGGTGGGTGTTGACCAGCCCGGGAGTAACGAGTGCGCCGGCGAGGTCGACCCGTTTGTCCGCGGCCGGGGGGTCAGCGCTGCCCAGGGCGTCGATCAACCCGTCGCGAACCATGATCCAGCCTCCGTCGAGCTCCGTGTGCCCATCGTCCATCGTCACGACGTACGCGCCTGTGAGGAGAAGGCTCATGCGGGGCTACCGTAATGTTTCCGGCCGTGGACGTCCTGACGCCCCGCTTGCTCGAGGAGGCTCTGCGCCTCAAGGCGGAGCATCCCGAAGCGTTGCCGCTGCAGGGCGGGACGGACGTCCTCGTCGGACTCAACTTCGACCGCCTGCGGCCGGAGTGGATCCTGAACCTGAACGAGGTGGAGGAGCTGCGCGGCTGGGGACGCGACAACGGCACGCTGCGGCTCGGCTCGGGGCTCACGTACACGGAGGCGCTCGAGGGATCGCTGGCCGAAGTCTTGCCCGCGCTGGCTGAGGCCTCCCGTACGGTCGGCTCGCCCCAGATCCGCAACCGTGGAACGATCGGCGGGAACCTCGGCACCGCCTCGCCTGCGGGCGACGCGCTTCCGCCCCTGCTGGTCGAGGAGGCCGAGGTCGAGCTGCAGAGCGTGCGCGGAGCCCGGCAGTTGCCGGTAACCGACTTCCTTGTCGGCCCGAAACGCAACGCGCTCGAGCCGGACGAGCTGATCACCGCCGTTTGCGTGCGCCCGTCCGGTGCTGCGCAGACCTTCATGAAGGTCGGCCCTCGCAACGCGATGGTCATCGCCGTCTGCTCCCTGGCGCTGGCGACCGACCGGGAGCGGGGCGAGATTCGGGCCGCCTTCGGCTCCGCAGGGCCGGTGCCCGCACTGGTGCGCGTGCCGCTGGAAGAGGCCGAGTCGCTGCCGGAGCGCGTCGCCCAGGCAGCGTCGCCGATCGACGACGTGCGGGGATCGGCGACCTATCGCCGCCATGCGCTGCGGGTGCTGTCCGCGCGGGCGCTGGAGAGGTGCCTGGCGGCATGAGGATCACGCTGACCGTCAACGGCGAGCTGCAGGAGACCGAGGCTTGGCCGGGCGAGAGCCTGCTCTACGTCCTGCGCGAGCGCCTGGCTCTTCCCGGGTCCAAGAACGCGTGCGAGCAGGGCGAGTGCGGGTCGTGCTCGGTGCTGCTCGACGGGGTGCTCGTCTGCGCCTGCCTCGTTCTCGGCGCGCAGGCCGAGGGACACGAGGTCGTGACCGTGGAGGGGCTCGCAGCCGACGGCGAGCTGCATCCGGTGCAGGAGGCGTTCGTCAAGGCGGGAGCGGTGCAGTGCGGGTTCTGCACGCCGGGCCTGGTGATGGCCGCAGCCGATCTGCTGCGACGGAGCCCGGATCCTGCCGAGGACGAGATCCGCGAGGCGCTCTCCGGCAATCTCTGCCGCTGCACCGGGTACCAGAAGATCTTCGAGGCCGTGCGGCTGGCGGCGGAGCGTGTGTAGTGGACGCGCTGATCCTCTTGCTCCTCGCCGCCGCGCTCGTCCGCCCGCCGTCCGCTCCGGTCGTCGACTGCACGAAGCGGATCGAAGGCGGCCGGCCGATCGGGGCTTCGCTCCCGGGCGACGTCGAGATCGGCCCGATCCGGTTCACCGGCCTCCGCTTCGCCGCCCACGCCACCCGCCGCGAGCTCGCGCCGCCGCCTGGCAAGCGCTGGCGAGTCTGGAAGGCGGCGCCGGTCGTCGACGCAGGGCATGCCGTGACCCTCGTCGTCTCGAAGGCCGACCGGCCGCACCTGCGCATCGGCTGGGCGGGCGGCGACGGCTGGGCGGTCACCTTTCGGCCCTGCGCTCCCGGCACGCCCGCCTTCAGCTACCGCGGGAGGGTCGGCGACCGTACGGCTTTCGCCGGCGGCTTCCTCGTCGGCGGGCCCGGCTGCCGGAAGCTCGACGTTTGGGTCCGGGGCCGGGCGCAACCGCTGAGGCGAACGATCTCCTTCGGCAAGGGGCGGTGCCGATGACCACTCCTGTCGGCGTTGCCCGGACGCTCGAGCTTGGCCGCGTCGGCGAGCTGCTTCCCCGCGTCGACGGCGTGCCCAAGGTCGCGGGCGAGTTCGCCTTCGCGAGCGACCTGCACGCGGCGGGGATGCTCTGGGGCCACACGCTGCGCAGCCCTCACGCCCACGCGCGAGTCCGTTCCATCGACGTCTCCGCAGCGCTGAGCTCTCCGGGCGTGCACGCTGTGCAGACGCACGAGGACGTGCCGGGTCGTGCCCATTACGGCCTCGAGTTCGCGGACCAGCCCGTGCTCGCAGTTGACCGGGTCCGCTACTTCGGCGAGCCGGTTGCGCTCGTGGCGGCGGAGCATCCGGAGCAGGCGCGGCGAGCGGCGGAGCGGATCGAGGTCACGTACGAGCCGCTCGACCCGGTCGTCGACCCGGAGAAGGCAACCGAGCAGGAGCCGCTCCACGACACGAACCCGGCGGCGGGGCACGGCCACCGGGAGGATCCGCGCCCGAACGTACTGCGCTCGATCGTGGTCAAGCACGGGGACCCCGCCGCGGAGGGAGACGTCTCGGTCTCGGGCTACTACGAGATCGGGATCCAGGACCAGGCCTTCCTGGGGCCCGAGGCCGGGCTCGCCGTGCCCGACGGCTCGGGCGGCGTCGACATCTACGTCGCGACGCAGTGGCTGCACGTCGACCGCGACCAGATCGCGCCCTGCCTCGACCTCGAGCCCGAGCAGGTGCGCCTCCACCTGGCGGGCGTGGGCGGCGCTTTCGGCGGACGCGAGGACCTGTCGATGCAGGTGCACGCCGCGATGCTGGCGCTGCGGACGAACCGCCCCGTCAAGATTGCGTACGGCCGGGAGGAGTCGTTCGTCGGCCACATTCACCGGCATCCGGCGCGCATCTGGGCGGAGCACCGGGCCACGCGCGACGGCCGGCTCGTCTGCGTGCGGATGCGAGTGCTGCTCGACGGCGGTGCCTACGCATCCAGCTCGACTGCCGTGCTCTCCAACGCGTGCTCGTTCGCCTGCGGGCCGTACAGCGTTCCGAACGCGCTCGTCGAGGGCACCTGCGTCTACACGAACAATCCGCCCTGCGGCGCGATGCGTGGCTTCGGTGCGGTGCAGGCCTGCTTCGCCGCGGAGGCCCAGATGGACAAGCTGGCCGACGCGCTCGGCGTCGATCCCGTCGAGCTCCGTCTCCGAAACGCGATCGCCCCCGGCGACACGCTGCTGACGGGCCAGCGGCTCACCGGCGCGCTGCCGGTGGCCGAGGTGATCCGGCGCTGCGCCGAGCTGCGAGAGCCCGAGGCGGAAGAGCTTCCCCGTGATCCGATCCGGTTGCCGGGCGGCGCGGGCAACACGACTCGCGGCGAGGGCGTTCGCCGCGGCACAGGCTTCGCGGTCGGCTTCAAGAACATCTGCTACTCGGAAGGCTTCGACGACTACTGCGCAGCCCGCGTTCGACTCTGGCGACGCGAGGATGGTGGGCTGGCGGCCGAGATCCACTGCGCCGCGGCGGAGGTCGGCCAGGGCGTGACCAACGTCATCGTCCAGGTCGCGCGCACCGAGCTGGACACGGACGACGTGGTGCTCGCCCCGCCTTCCACCGAGCGCGTCTCCTCGTCCGGTTCCTCCTCGGCGTCTCGCATGACCTGGATGGCGGCGGGGGCGGTACAGCTCGCGTGCCGCGCAGCGCTGGACGAGCACCGGCGCACGGGCGGTGAGGTCGACGTCGAGCGAATCTACCGCCATCCCCGTACGTCGCCGCTCGATCCCGAGACCGGTCAGACGACGGGCGAGCGATCGCACGTCGCCTTCGCCTGCGCGGCGATGAAGGCAGTCGTGGAAGTCGATGTGGAGCTGGGGCTCACGCGCGTGGTGTGGATCGGGACCGCGCAGGACGTGGGCAAGGCGCTGAACCCGCAGGCGGTCGAGGGCCAGATCGAGGGCGGAACGGCCCAGGGGCTCGGACTGGCGCTGATGGAGGAGATCCAGACGCGCGGCGGCCTGATCACCAACGCGAGCTTCACCGACTACCTGATCCCCACGACCCTCGACGTTCCCCCGATCGAGTCCGTGCTCGTCGAGGAGCCCGAGCCCGACGGCCCCTACGGGGTCAAGGGCGTCGGCGAGCCGCCGACCGTCGTCTCCACCGCGGCGATCGTCGCGGCGCTGCGAGACGCGACGGATCGCGAGCTCAACCGCGTCCCCGTGCGGCCGGACGACATCGTGGGCCTGTGACGGATCTCGCGCACCGGATCGCCGTTGCCCGCGGCGACGAGCCTGCCGACGTGGTCGTCAAGGGAGGCCGTGTTCTCTCGGTCTTCACCCGGGAGTGGCTCGAGGTCGACGTGGCCGTCTGCGACGGCTTCGTCGCCGGGCTCGGCGAGTACGAGGGCCACGGGGTGCTCGACGCGACCGGGCGCTACGTCGTCCCCGGCTTCATCGACGCCCACATGCACATCGAGTCGACAAAGCTGCTGGTGGACGAGTTCGCCCGGCTCGTCCTCCCACTTGGCACCACCACGGTGGTGGCCGACCCGCACGAGATTGCCAACGTGCTCGGCACGGACGGCGTGCACTGGCTGCTGGACGCCTGCGGGGAGCTGCCACTCGACTTCTACTTCATGGCGTCGTCGTCCGTCCCAGCCTCGCGCTACGAGTCGCCGCGCCGGCCGCTGACGCCCGGAGACCTCCAGGGCCTTCTGCGCCGCCGGCGTGTCATCGGGCTTGCCGAGATGATGAATTTCCCGGGCGTCGTTGGCGGCGACGAAGCAGAGCTTGCAAAGCTTGCGCTGGACGGCGCCTCGCACGTCGACGGCCACGCTCCGGGTGTGTTGGGCCGAGCGCTGCAGGCCTACGCCGCGGCCGGCATCCGCTCGGACCACGAGGCCTTCACGATCGAGGAGGGGAGGGAGCGCCTCCGCGCAGGGCTCTGGCTCTTGATTCGCGAGGCATCGGTGGCACGCAACCTGCACGCGTTGCTGCCGCTCGTCCAGGAGTTCGGGCCGTCCCGGATGGCTTTCTGCACGGATGACCGAGAGCCTGAGCACGTGGTCTCGGACGGGCACGTCAATGGCATCGTCCGCGAGGCTGTCGCCTTCGGGATTCGGCCCGAGGATGCCCTGGCCATGGCTTCGCACCACGCCGCTCTATGGCACCGGCTCGACGATCTCGGCGCCGTGGCGCCGGGCTACCAGGCCGATCTGCTCGTCCTACCGGACCTCGAGCGGTTCGTGCCCGACGTCGTGCTGAAGCGCGGGGGGCCGATCGGGGAGATCGAGGCGGTGGGCGTCCCCGAGTGGGTCAAGCACTCCGTGCGCGTCCAGCCGGTGGGCTCGAACGACTTCCACATCCCGTGGACCGGGGGGCGGGCGCGCGTCATCGGTCTTGTGCCGGGTCAAATCGTGACCGAGGAGCTTGCGGACGAGCCGATGGTGGATGCCGGCTTCGCGGTCGCGGATCCCGACCGCGATCTGGCGAAGATCGCCGTCCTCGAGCGCCACCACGGGACCGGCCGGATCGGACTCGGCTTTGTGCGCGGGTTCGGCCTGCGCAGCGGAGCCTTCGCCTCCACGGTTGCCCACGACGCTCACAACATCGTCGTCGTGGGCGTTGACGACGGCGACATGGCCAGAGCCGTCCAGCGGCTCTCCGAGCTCCAAGGCGGCGTGGTCGTGGTCGAGAGCCGCGGCGTGCGCGCCGAGCTGCCGCTGCCCGTGGCCGGACTGCTCGCTGACGCGCCCCTGGCCGAGGTGCTAACGCGATCCAAGCAGTGCCATCGCGCGGTCGAGCAGCTCGGCTGCACGATCGAGGCACCGTTCCAGATGCTGTCCTTCCTGGCGCTTTCGGTGATCCCGAAGCTGAAGATCACCGACCTGGGACTGGTGGACATCGACCGCTTCGAGCTCGTCCCGCTTGCGGTGGAGTAGGCTCGGGCCGACCAAGCCCGGTAAGAGGAGGTCCAATGGTTCGCGCGTTCGTCATCTATGAGGGAGAGGTCGATCTCGCGCGCTACGAGCAGCACGTGCCGCTTTGCGACGCTGTCCCAGGAGCAACTGCGTTCCGGCACGGCCAGGTCTTCGGAGCGCCGATGGGCGAGCCCGAGTTTCACTACTACGCCGAATTCGAGTACCCGGACCGCGAGACCCTCGAGAGCTCGATGCGTTCGCCTGAGATGGGCGCCGCGGTCAAGGATGCCATGGCGATGGGTGTCCCCTTCAAGGTGCACTTCGCCGAGGTTGGCTGAGCCCGCTCACGCCCCCGGTCGGCCCCGGCGCCGGCCGGGCGAAGCCCGGCTCCGCCGTGGCCTGACGCCGCTGGCTGCAGGATGCCGCGCGCTCGGCGCTCGGCCGTACGTCTGTGTACTGTCCTCGCACCTCGCGCTTGCCTCCTTTGCCACCGGCGCCCCGGAAACGTGAGCGAGCCGTCTGCCCCCCGGCCGCTTGCGCCCGTGGAGCTCCGCTTCGAGCAGATCGTCTACGAGAAGGCGCCGCCCCGCGCGACGATCACGCTGAACCGGCCGGAGGTGCTGAACGCCTTCAACTTCCGGATGTTGCGCGAGCTGGCGCGGGCCGCCGAGGATGCGTCCTGGGACGACGAGATCCGCGTCGTCGTGCTGACAGGAGCCGGCCGCGCGTTTTGTGTCGGCGCCGACCTCAAGGAGTGGTCGGAGGACTACCTTGGCCGGCCGGAGGAGTACTGGAAGTGGTTCGGGGCGTTCGAGGAGGCACACGATCGACTGCGCGGGATCGGGAAGCCGACGCTGGCGCGGATCAACGGGATATGCGTGGGCGGCGGCAACGAGCTGCAGATGGCGTGCGACCTCGCGGTCATGGTCGAGGACGCGTACATCCGCCACGTGGGACTCGAGCACGGCTCGGTCCCGGCCGGCGGCGCGACGCAGTGGCTGCCGATCATGGTCGGCGAGCGCCGCGCGCGGGAGATCGTGCTGCTCTGCGAGGAGGTCCCGGCGCGCAGGGCCGAGGAATGGGGCCTCGTCACACGGGTCGTGCCGGCCGACGGGCTCGACGCCGCCGTCGACGAGCTGGTAGAAAAGCTCGCGGCCAAGCTGCCCCAGACGACTCGCTACGCCAAGGCCCAACTCAACTTCTGGCGCGATCTCTCCTGGCACTCGACCATCACCCACGCCCGCGACTGGCTCGCCCTCTCCATGCTCGGGGACGAGGCCCAGGGTGCGGTGCGGAAGTTCGTGGACAAGGAGCGATGAACGTCCTCACGTTCCTGGGACGTCGCTGGCAAGCGAGCCAAGCGGGCGGCGCGCAGGACAGTACAAACGAGTACGGGCAAGCGCCGCGAGCGCCGGATCGGGCCGCCAGCGGCGTCAGCCTTCGGCGGAGCCCGGCTTCGCCGGGCGGGCGCCGAAGGAGGCCAGGGACGTGAGCGAGCTCGTCCTCGTCGAGCGCGAGGGAGCGATCGGCATCGTGCTCCTGAACCGGCCCGCGGCGCTCAACGCTCTCTCGGACGAGCTCATGGATGCGCTCGTGCAGGCACTCGAGGAGCTCGACGCCGACGAGGGCGTGCGCTGCGTCGTCCTGGGCGGCTCCGAGCGCGCGTTCGCCGCCGGCGCCGACATCGGCGAGCTGGCGCGCTCCACGCCCGTCGACCTCTACTACCAGCGCCGCGTCGAGCGCTGGGACGCGATCCGCTCGCTCTGGACGCCGCTCGTGGCCGCTGTGTCCGGCTTCTGCCTCGGGGGAGGCTGCGAGCTAGCCATGTCCTGCGACCTGATCGTGGCCTCGGAGACCGCCGTGTTCGGGCAGCCCGAGACCGGCCTGGGGATCATCCCCGGCGCCGGTGGAACCCAGCGGCTGACCCGGGCGGTAGGAAAGGCGCTCGCGATGGACGTGATCCTCTCCGGCCGCAGGCTCTCGGCCCGCGAGGCGCTCAACGCGGGCCTCGTCGCGCGGGTGGTGGCGAAGGAGGCCTGGCTCGACGAGGCGAAGCGCGTCGCGCGTGACATCGCGGAGAAGGGGCCGGTGGCCACTCGGCTGGCCAAGGAGGCCGTCGACCGCGCCTTCGAGGGCCCGCTCACCATTGGGCTCGACTACGAGCGCCGCGCCCTCTACCTTGCCTTCGCGTCCGAAGATGCGAAGGAAGGCCTGACCGCGTTCACGGAGAAGCGCAAGCCGAATTTCCGAGGCCGTTAGGTCGCCGCCGCAAGTCCGGCGCGTAAGCGAATCGGACTTGTAGCGGAAGGGTAGGCTCTTCCTCCCGTGGGCCTTCGAGACGCTCTCCGCTCCCGCGAGGACGGCGGCAGCACACACGTGCGCCGCGTCCTGGTCGCCACCGATCGCTCGGAGACGGCCGCGCACGCCGAATCCTGGGCCGCGGAGATGGCGAACCGCTACGAGGCCGAGCTCGTGCTCGTTCAGGTCGTCGTGCCCCCGGCGAGTCCCAGCACGGCGATGACCGAGGAGCTCGTGCGGCACGCAAAGGAGCTCGCAGGCGAGCGGGGCAAGGGAGCCGTCGTCGTCGGCGAGGATCCGGGCAAGGCGATCATCGAGGCGGCGGAGACGGAGGACGTGGACGTCGTCGTGGTGGGGAACGTCGGCATGAGCGGCCGCAAGGAGTTTCTGCTCGGCAACGTCCCCAACCGCGTCTCACACGGAACCCGGCGGACGGTCGTCATCGTGAACACGGCCCAGAGCGTCGAAGCAACGAAGAAGAAGCGGGGGTTCCTGCGGTGACGACCCACGAGGTCGAAGGCAGCCTGATCGGCCGCGCCGCGCGCATCGCCACGGTGCTCGCGAAGTACGGCGTCAAGGAGCGCGGCTCGGCTGACGTCCCGCTTCGCGAGCGGGCGCACAACTTGCGCTCGGCGCTCGAGGAGCTCGGCCCCACGTTCGCCAAGCTGGGCCAGATCCTCTCCACTCGGCCGGACCTCCTTCCGCCCGAGGTCATCGACGAGCTCTCCACCCTCCAGGATCAGGTTCCTCCGCTGACCGAGGCACAGGTGGTCGGGGTGATGGAGGAGGAGCTGGGCGTGCCCTGGGAGGACGTGTTCGAGAGCATCGACCCGCAGCCGCTCGCGGCGGGGACGATCGGGCAGGTGCACCGTGCGACGCTCGAGACCGGCGAGCCGGTCGTGGTCAAGGTGCAGCGGCCGGGGGCCCGGGACGAGATCATGCGCGACCTCGGCCTGTTCGAGCTCTTCGCCGAGAAGGCCGAGCACCGAGCCGCCATGCGGCGGCTGGTCGACATCCCTGCCGTCATCGAGCACCTCTCGGAGTCGCTCAAGCGGGAGCTCGACTTCCGGCGGGAGGCGGCGAACATCGCCCGGCTTCGCGAGGTCCTCGAGCCCTACTCGCGGCTCGACGTCCCCGGCGTGTACGAACAGCTCTCTACGTCACGCCTGCTGGTGCTCGAGTTCATCGACGGCACGCCGGTGCGGCAGGCCCCCGACGTGCCCGAGAGGCGCGAGGCTGCACGGCAGCTGATCGAGTCCTACTACGGCCAGATACTGACGGACGGCTTCTTCCACGCCGACCCGCACCCGGGCAACCTGCTCTGGTCGGACGGGAAGGTGTACTTCCTCGACTGCGGCATGGTGGGCGAGGTCGAGCCTCGTGTGCGTGAGCTGATGCTCCTCCTCGTGATGGCCTTCTGGCAGGAGGACGACGCCTTTCTCTCCGAGGTCGTCCTGCAGCTGTCGGGGCACGGCGAGTGGCCGGATCTGGACGTGCACGAATTCCAGCGGGAGATCGGTGCCCTGTTCGAGGGAATTCGCGGCCAGTCGCTCACCGAGATCCAGCTGGGCCCCGTCCTGCAGGGCATCACTCAGGTGTCGGCGCGGCACGACGTGCGCCTGCCCGCGTCCCTCGCGCTCACTGCGAAAGCCCTCGCACAGATGCAGCTCGCAGCCGCGGAGCTCGATCCCGAACTCGACCCGTTCTCGGTCGTCGGACGCTTCCTGCTCAAGCGCTACACCGCACGGATCCGCGAGAGCGCCGACCCGAAGCGCCTCTTCTATGAGGCCCAGAAGGCGAGAGTGCGGGTGGGGCGCTTCCTCGAGTCGATCGAGCGGATGACGGGCGCACGTGCCGGCCCGCGCTTCCAGGTCGACTTTCCGGCCATGGTGTCGCTCGAGACGACGATTCGCAGGGCGGTCCGGCGCATGGCGCTGGCGGTGGGCGCCGCGGCGACAATCGTGGCCACCGGTTACGCCGCGGCCTCGAACCAAGCGCCAGACTGGCTGACGACGACGATGGGCATCGGCGCCGCCGTGCTCTCCGGCCTGCTCATCGCCGACTTCCTCTGGCCCAGACGCTAGCGCGACCTGGCCGGCCCCGCTCTCGGCCGGCGAAGCCGGTCTTCGCGGCGCCTGACGCCGCTCGCTGCGCTCCGCTCGGGGGCCCGTGCCACGTGCACTGTGCCCGCTTGCTCTACTTGCGAGCGACGCCCCAGGCTCGGCTAGCGGGACCCGGGCGACTCGGAGCCGATGCTAGCGCTTCTTCTTCAGCGTCTTTAGCAGCCGCCGCTCGACGAGAAAGGCGAGCACGGCCATGATCGTGCCGAGGACGAGGCGCTCCAGCCGACGGCCCATTGCCCTAGCCCTCGAGCTCCGCGGGGACGACGTCGAGCGAGAGCTCCTCGCCTGCGCGTACGACCGTCATCGGGATCGCCCGGCCGATCGTGTCGCTCGTCATCAGCCGCTGGAGGTCGTCGACGCCCTGGAGCGGCGTTCCATTGGCGGCGACGATGAGGTCCTCGGGGCGGAGACCGGCGGCCGCCGCCGGGCTGCCCCCGACGATCTCGACCACTTCGATCGCGGTCTTCCGCTGCAGTGAAGCGGCGAGCCTGGGCGGTAAGGGACGGGAGCCGCCGGCGATTCCGATATAGGCGCGCCGGAAGCGGCCCTCGCTCATCAGGGCCGCGACGATGTGACGGGTCGTGTCGTTGATCGGCACGGCCAGCCCGAGCCCGACCCCGGCCACCGCCGTGTTGATCCCGACCAACCGGGCCTGACCGTCGGCGAGCGCACCACCGGAGTTCCCCGGGTTCAGCGCCGCATCGGTCTGGATCACGTTCTCGACGATGCGCGAGGCCGAGCCCGAGCGGGTCGGCAGCGAGCGGCCGAGCGCAGAGACGACGCCCGCGGTCACCGAGCCCGCGAACCCGTGGGGGTTGCCGATCGCCACCACGAGTTGACCGACGCTCAGGCGCTCCGCGTCGCCGAGCGGCGCCGGAACGAGGTCGCGGCCGTCGGTACGCAAGACGGCGAGATCGGATAGCGGATCGGTGCCCACGGTCTCGACCGCGAGCTCGCGCCCGTCGACGAACGTCGCCGTGCCGCGCCGCGCCTGGCCGACGACGTGCGCCGACGTGAGCAGGAATCCGTCGGGGGTGACCGCGACGGCGCTCCCGGCGCCGCGCCGGAAGCGGAGGCTGGCCACCGACGGGGAGAGGACACGGGCCACCTCGGTGACGACGCGCGAGTAGGCGTCGAGCGGCTCCTCTTCGACCGGCTGCTCGTCGCTGATCAACCTCAGATTCGCGCCCACGCAGTCACGCTACCAATCCATTTGCCGCTCGCGTCGCTGGGGCATGAGACGTTACGCTGGCCGCGCCATGGCCGAAGTCGAAGCGACGCTCGAGGGCGGCGTGCTCACGCTGACGCTGAACCGGCCCGAGGTCCTGAATGCATTCGATCAAGCCATGCACCAGGCACTCGCGGCGGGTCTCAAGCAGGCGCGGGATCCGGAGGTCAGGGCGGTCGTCGTCACCGGCGCGGGCCGCGGCTTCTGCGTCGGGCAGGACCTGAACGAGTTCCGGGAGTCTCCCGGAGACATCGGCGGGCGCCTGCGCAGCGGCTATCACCCCAACATCCTGGGCATCCGGGCACTCGAGAAGCCGGTGATCGCGGCAGTGAACGGGCCGGCGGCGGGGGCCGGGCTCTCGCTGGCCTGCGCGTCCGACCTACGGCTCGCGGCCGAGTCGGCGAGCTTCGTGCCCGCCTTCATCGGCATCGGCCTCGTTCCCGACTCGGGGAGCTCGTATTTCGTGGCTCGCCTCCTCGGGAACGCCCGGGCGTTCGAGTGGATGACGTCCAACAGGAAGCTCTCGGCGGCGGAGGCCAAGGAGTGGGGGCTGGTCTCGGAGGTCGTGCCGGACGACGGGCTCGCCGGCCGGGCCGCCGAGCTCGCCACGACGTACGCGTCCGCGCCCACCCGAGGGATCGGCATGACGAAGCGGCTCTTCGACCATGCCGAGACTGCCACGCTCGAGGAGCAGCTCGAGCTGGAGGCGCAGCTGCAGACAGCGGCGACTCGAACCAAGGACTTCGCCGAGGGCGTCGCAGCCTTTCTGGAGAAGCGACCGCCCGAGTTCACAGGGCGTTGAGCCTCTCCGTCTCGACCGTCGACTACCACACAGGCGGCGAGCCCTTCCGCATCGTTACCGCGGGAGTCGAGCCGCTGCAGGGAGCGACGGTCCTGGAGAAACGGCGCTACGCACTCGAGCATCTGGACGAGATCCGCCGCCTGCTCGTCAACGAGCCGAGGGGCCACGCCGACATGTATGGCTGCTTCGTGGTCGAGCCCGACGACGAAGAGGCCGACTTGGGCGCCGTCTTCTTCCACAACGCGGGCTACTCGACCGCGTGCGGCCACGGCACGATCGCGCTGGTGACCTGGGCGCTCGACAGCGGGCGGATCGAGCCCGAGGAGCCGGAGACGCGCGTAGTCGTCGACGTGCCCTCCGGCCGGCTCGACACCTGGGCCGGGGTCGAGGACGGCTCGGTCCGCTCGGTTCGGTTCCGCAACGTGCCGGCATACGTGGAGGCGCAAGGGCTCGAGGCGGCGGGCCGCCGGGTGGACGTCGCCTTCGGCGGCGCCTTCTACGCCTCGCTCGAGGAGCGGGTCGAGCCGGGCGAGCTTCCGCGCCTGATCGAGCTCGGACGTGCGATCAAGCACGACCTGGAGGCGGGGCGCGAGTTCGTCCATCCGCTCGAGCCCGAGCTGCGGGACGTCTACGGCGTCATCTTCTGGCAGCACGAAGCGGACGGGCCGCCGCTCGTCCAGCGCAACGTCACCGTCTTCGCCGACGGGGAGGTCGACCGCTCGCCCTGCGGCAGCGGTACGTCGGCTCGGCTCGCGCTCCTCGACGTCGACGAGCTTGTGCATCGCAGCATCGTGGGGAGCGAGTTCCGAGCGTGGATCGTGGAACGGACCGAGCTCGGCGGGCGTCCGGCGGTGATGACGGAGGTGGAGGGCTCGGCGTACCTGACCGGCCGGCACGAGTTCGTGCTCGGCCCCGGCGACGAGCTCGGAACGGGCTTCCTGCTTCGGTAGTGGGCCGCGGAAAGTGCGCTTCGCTTACGCGGCGCACCCTCCGCGGTTGCCGAAACACCTTACCTCGGTAGCCTCGAGCGCCGCGTACACTCGAAGCGTGCCCCCCGCGCTGGCCGTGCGTGGTCTTGAGAAGCGCTACGGGCGGATCGAGGCGCTGAAAGGAGTTGACCTCGAGGTGGCCGAGGGAGAGCTCGTCGGGCTGCTCGGCCCCAACGGTGCGGGCAAGTCGACGTTGGTCAAGATCGCGTGCGGGCTCGTTCGGCCGAGCGGCGGGCGGGCCGAGATACGGGGCTCGGCAGCCGGGTCGGCCGAGGCCGGCCGCGGGCTCGGCTATCTGGCCGAGATGTTCCGCTTCCCCGGGTGGTATTCCGCGGACGAGGTGCTGGCGCTCCATCAGCGGCTGGCCCACTCGCAGGGCGGAGCCGAGGAGCGGCGGCGTCTTCTCGAGCTCGTCGCGTTGTCGGATGCTCGCGATCGCCGCGTCGAGACGATGTCGAAGGGGATGCAGCAGCGGCTCGGCCTGGCCCAGGCGCTGGTCGGCGAGCCACGGCTGCTCCTGCTGGACGAGCCCACGTCGGCTCTCGACCCTGTCGGGCGTCGCACGGTCCGGCTCCTGCTCGAGCAGCTGCGCGGCAGAGGCGTAGCCGTCCTGCTGAACTCGCACCTGCTGAGCGAGGTCGAGCTCGTCTGCGACCGCGTGGCGATTCTGCTCGCCGGGGAAGTGGTCGCGGCCGGAGCCCCGGCCGACCTCGCCGCCTCCCGCGGCGTCGAGGTCGAGACGGAGGACGGCGTGCGCTCCTTTCCCGGGGCCCGACGTGAGGATGTGCCCGGGATCGTGGACGAGCTCGTGCGCGACGGTCGTCGGATCTACGCGGTGCGCTCCCTGACCTCGACGCTCGAGGAGACGTACCTCGACGCGGTGGGAGACGAGAGCGGGTGAGCGACGTCTGGACGATCGCCGCCTACGGGCTGCGCGAGGCCATGCGTCGCCGCGTGTTCGTGATCGTGCTGGTGCTGACGGTGCTCTTCCTCGGCCTCTTCGCACTGGCCAACCACTACGTCTTTCGAGACGTCGCCTCGATCGAGCCGCCGGAGAATGTCGACGTCGACGGTCGCACCTTCGCAGGCGCCTTCCTGCTCGGCCTGGCCATGTTCGCCACGCTGTTCCTCGGCGTCGTGATGGCCGTCTTCCTCACGCTCGGCACCGTCTCGGGAGACGCCGAGCGAGGTCTGCTCCAGCCGCTCGTCGTGCGCCCGGTGGGGCGCTCGACGTTGCTGCTGGCGCGCTTCGGGGGAGCGGCCCTCGTGTGCTCGGCCTACGTGCTGGGCGTCTACTTCGTCTCGATGGCGATCACCGGCATCGCCGGCGACTGGTGGCCTGATCGGATCGTCTCGCCCGGGGTCGAGCTGGCTGCCGCTGTGGTGCTCGTGGCCGCACTCTCTCTGGTCGGGTCCGTCGTTCTCTCGGCCACTGCAAACGGGATCGCAGTCTTCATGCTTTTCGGCGCCGGTCTCGTGGCCGGGCTGCTCGGTACGATCGGCCACGCGCTCAACTCGCCGGGGATCAAGCATGCGTCGACCATCGCCGCCTGGGCGCTCCCCTTCGAGGCGCTGTACCAGGACGCGCTGCGGCAGATCACCGTCGGGGCCTCCGGGCTGACGGGCTTTCTCCTCGAGCTGGGGCCGTTCGGCGGCGGCTACGTGCACGGCTGGAGCATCCGGCTCTGGGCCGTGGCCTACCTTGTGGTGGTCGGGACGGTCGCGCTCGCGCTCTTCGCGCGGCGGGACCTCTAGCGGCTCAGGAGACCCAGAACTTCGCCGTCGTCCGGGAAGCGCCCCGTCTCCTGCTTCGAGAAGACGAGCGTCCCGTCTGCGAGGACGTCGAACTGCGACTTCTCTCCCGGTGTGGCCGTGGCCTCGATGCCGTTCTCGTTCAGCTCCGCGGCGAGACTCGCCGCGCGCGTGTCGTACCCCTGTCAGGTGGGACAGTAGAAGATCTCGACGGGCACGGAACAGAGCCTACTGTTTGCAGACATGACTGAGCTGCGCATCGTCGAGGCGGAGGGCAAGCAGGGGATCGCTGCGGTTCGAGAGCTCGTTCTCGAATACGCGGAGGGGCTCGGGATCGACCTCTGCTTCCAGGGTTTCGACCGCGAGCTCGCGGAGCTCCCGGGCGACTACGCGCCGCCCGGCGGCCGCCTTCTCCTCGCCCTCGCGGGCGAGCGCCACGCTGTTGCCTGTGTCGCCCTGCGCGAGCTCGAGCCCGGCGTGTGCGAGATGAAGCGCCTCTACGTTCGGCCCGCCCACCGCGGCGCCGGCCTCGGGCGCCGGCTCGCGGAGGCGGTGATCGGCGAAGCCCGCTCGATCGGCTACGAGCGGCTCGTGCTCGACACCCTGCCGGTCATGGGCGAGGCCCAGCGCCTCTACGAGTCGCTCGGCTTCCGCGAGATCGAGCCGTACTACCCGAACCCGATCCCGGGCGCGCGCTACCTGGAACTCGAGCTCTAGCCGGCGGTCTCGAGCCGCCTCAGCGTCGGCAGACTCGCGAGCGCCGGCAACAGCGGCAGCCAGAGGTTAAAGACCCGGTAGGCGAATACCGCGAGCACGGCCGCGGCCAGCGGGCTGCCACCCCAGAGCAGGGCGAACGGCAGCAGCGCTTCGACGATGCCGGCACCTCCGAGCGGGAGCGTCCGCCGCGTCAGCGCGTAACCCGTCGCATAGGTGACGATCAGCGCCGGCACGGACAGCTGCACGCCGAATGCCCGCAGGCACGCCCAGAGGCACGCGATGTCGCCGAGCCAGTACGCCGCCATGCCGAGGAAGGCGTGACCGTGCCGCATCGGCCGGGCACCGAGCGCGACGACCATTCGCAGGGCCCCGAGGGGGTGGCCGAGGTGGCGGCGCCACCCATGCGCTCGGTCCAGTCGATCACGATGGAACAGCGCGAGCAGGGCAGCCGCGAATCCGGCCGGGACGGCCACGACCCAGGGCCAGGTGAAGGCCGAGTCCGGCCTCGGAGCGTGCTGCCAGAGGAGGACCGCGGCCGCGACTGCGGCGGTGGGCGCGAGCAAGACGTACTCGAGCGCGCCCAGCCCGAAGGCGCGCGCCTGCGCCTCCTCGCGGGGGAGCCCTGCGCCCTCGAGGGCTTCCGTATCCACGAAGTAGCCTCCGGCAGCGACAAAGACCCCGAACCCGGCTGCGACCGCGGCCATCGCATGCGACAGGTCGAGCTCGGCGCCGTCCTCGACACGCGCGACCTGGCGATAGGCGAGGACGTAGCCGACATAGGCGGAGACCTCGGCGCCGAACGCGGCGGCGAACCACTCGGGCTCCAGCCGGTGCACCCGATCGAGAACCGTGTGCCAGCCGGCGGCCCATGAAACTCCGGCGAGAGCGCCCAGGGCGGCTAGGGCGGCGACGGCCACGAACAGGACGAGCAGCTCGTATCTCCCCCGTTTGACGACGTTGCCGAGGTGCACTCCATAGAGATCCCACGCAGCGAAGGCCCTTACACCTCTTGGCCGCTGGGCCGGCGAGCACCTCGCATGGGACGGACTGAGGACTGCGTCGCCATCGCGCTGCCAGACTGGGCAGATGAGGATCGGCGTCGTCGTTCCGATGTCCATGTCCGACGGACCAGGTGGAATGCCGTCCTGGCCGGAGGTGCGCGGGTTCGCCGAGCACGCCGAGGCGCTCGGCCTCCAGTCCGTCTGGGTCTGTGACCACTTTCTCTCCACCCCGCCCGACCGGCCCGCTGAGGGAATCCACGAGGGGTGGACGATTCTCTCTGCCCTCGCAGCGTCGACGACCCGCGTCGAGCTCGGCCAGCTCGTCATGTGCGCGTCGTTCCGCAACCCTGCCCTGCTGGCAAAGATGGCGGCGACGGCCGACGCGGTCAGCGGTGGCCGCCTGATCCTCGGCCTCGGGGCCGGCTGGCACGACCCGGAGTTCGAGGCGTTCGGCTACCCGGTCGATCACCGCGTCGGCCGTCTCGAGGAGGCGCTGCAGATCATCCACCCGCTCGTGCGGGGGAAGCGCGTGACGTTCACGGGCCGTTACCACCACGCCCGCGACGCTGTGCTGCTCCCGGCGCCCGACAGACCGATCCCGATCCTGGTGGCGGCGAAGGGCCCGCGAATGCTCCGGCTGACCGCGCGCCACGCGGATGCCTGGAACACCGCCTGGTTCGGTCATCCGGATGATCGGCTCCGCCGGCGAGTGGCGGACCTCGAGACGGCCCTCGGCGCCGAGGGTCGAGAACCGTCCACGCTTCGACGGACGGTCGGCATGCACATCGTGGATCCGGACATGCTGACCTCGGACGACAAGGATGTGGCGTTTGGAGGGTCCGTCGACGAGCTTGCGCGGGCGATCGACACGTACGAGGGACTCGGCTTCGACGACGTCATCGTCGTGCTCGAGCCGATGACCGAGCGGTCGCTCGATCGGCTTGCAGACGCCCTCCGGCTTCGAGAACGCTGATACAGACCGAAACGCTCGGGTCGACTAGATCGTCTTGAACTGCTCGAACGGCTGGCGGCAGCTTCTGCAGTAGCGGATCGACCGGCACGGCGTCGGGCCGAACAGGTTCTCCAACCCAGTGTCCGTGGATCCGCAGTAGGGGCAGCGGAAGGAGCCACGCTGGAGCTGGAGGAGGGTCGGCTCACCGGCCTCCCGCGGCGCGGGCGGGGCGAAGCCGGCGGCGCGCAGCTTCTCGCGTCCCGCCGGGGTGATGCGGTCGGTCGACCAGGAATCGTCGCGGACGACCTCGATCACGGGCTCGGCGCCGAGCTCTTCGATTCTCTGCGCCATCCGATCGCGCATGACCTCGAGCGCGGGGCAGCCGAGGAACGTGGGCGTGAACTCGACCCGCACCGTCCCGTCGGAGATCCGCACGTCGCGCACGACGCCGAGGTCGACGAGCGAGACGACCGGGATCTCGGGGTCGGGGATTTCGGCCAACGCCTCCCAGACCTGCTCGGCGCTTACCACGTCGCGCCCGGCGCGACGCGGCGCACCATCGTCATCTCCTCCCAGAGCGCCGGCCACTCGTCCGCGTGCTCCCCGCGATCGACGGGCTCGGAGGAGGGCAGCTCCGGGAACCGCTCGGCCAGGCCCGGCCGCAGCTCGGCAGGAAGAACGCCCAGCGCGTGAGGCCACAGCTCCGCGAGCGCCTCGCGATACTCGGGAGCCTCGGCAAGGCGCTCGGCCCACATCTCCGCGTGCATACGGTGGTAGCGCTCCTCCAGCTCGATCTTCGCCGCCAGACCCTCGACCTCACCGTCGCCACAGCCCTCGAGCCACTGGAGCCGGACGGCGTCGGCCGCCTCGTAGAGGATCCGGCGCGCGATCGTCCGAGCCCAGTCGGGAACGAAGCGGAGCTCGACGAGCTGCGAGGAGCGGTACTCCTCCGGCGAGCGGTCGAAGGCCAGCGCGTCGGCGTCCGTCTCCAGCCGCTGAGCCGCGATCTCGTAGAGGGCGCGAGCATGCCCGATCTCGTTCTGCGCGATCGAGGAGAAGGCGACGTCCTCCTCCAGAAACGGCGCGATCCCGGTCCACTCCGAGTCGCGCCAGCCCAGGATCAGCTCGTCGTCGGCGATTTCGAGAAGCTGGTCCGATGCGAGGTTCATGGTGTCTCTCCGCGGAAAGTGCGCCGTGTAAGCGAATCGCACTTTCCGCGGCGAAGCTCGTCGTCGGCGACGGCGAGGATGTCGTCAACGTCGAGCGGCGGCACGCTCCCGCGCCTCCTTGAGCTTGACCTTGAGCGAGTAGCCGTCCACGCGGCGATAGCTCGTGTCCAGGCCCGGCTCGAAGTCCGCGATGGCCAGAATCGAGGCGCGAGGAACGACCCAGACGGCCTCGGACTCGTCCCGCCGGCCGTAGAAGTCGCGCGCATAGATCTCGGCGAAGCTCTCGTTGGGGGCCTCGAAGGAGCCGGCGTGCTCGAGGGCCTGGCCCGCCCGCTCCTGCCTGAAGACCTC